>ERZ791740.32-NODE-32-length-153704-cov-11.277197_pt1 | contig 153704 bp, 130 predicted proteins | sample MGYA00510041_ERZ791740 | MGnify/ENA primary metagenome ERZ791740 (study PRJEB30046, sample SAMN00791959) | human gut metagenome | study: EMG produced TPA metagenomics assembly of the A metagenome-wide association study of gut microbiota in type 2...
CTTGCATGTGTTAGGCACGCCGCCAGCGTTCATCCTGAGCCAGGATCAAACTCTCTATAAATCATATCATAACCGTCTCTAAAAATTTAAAAACGGATACAATCTAAATCTTAGATCGCTATCTAGCTCTCAAAAGAATTGTTTTACATCGTTTCCGATGTTAAGAACCCTTTTCTGGTGCTTATTTTGCATAAGCTACAAAACTTTTTCAGTTTTGTGTTCTTACATTGTTTAATTTACAAGGTACACGCCGCTGTGCCTCTCGGCGACAGCTTGTTTATACTACCACACACGGCTTCGCTTGTCAAGAACTTTTTTCAAACTTTTTTCGGAAGTTTGTTTTGTTCTTGGCACTCCCCGTGAGCGCTTTGCTAATATACCACCCAAATCGACGCCTGTCAACAACTTTTTTCACTTTTTCGTAAAAAAGTTTTTACCCTTTTTTCGGGCACAAAATATTGTGGTTTTTTCCGGTTATACTACGCAATATGCAAACCAACTTCTTTCACCGCGGCGCCGATGATGGGCCGCACCCGCGTCCGCAGCCGCAGTATGACGTGCCGGTCACGGCGGGCGAACTGAAAAAAATATTTTCCGACTGCGATGATTTTGAGGCGCGCGCTGTGCGCATTGGCCTCGAGAGCCGCCTGACGGTGACTGTCTGCTGGCTTGACGGTGTGGTCTCGGCGGGCGACGTGTCCACGGACGTACTGCGGCCGCTGACGGAGGGCGGCCGTCTGGCGGACATCGCCTCTACGCGCGAGGCCGTGCACCGGATCGAGCAGGGCGCAGTCTACAGCTGCTCGACGCGCACGCGCACGGAGATGGACGACGTCGTCTCGGATCTGACCAATGGCTCGGTCGCGCTCGTGTTCGACGCGCAGCGCAGGGCCGTCACGTTCGAGGTGCGCACGGCGAACGTGCGCGCGGTGTCGGAGCCGACGATCGAGAAATCCGTCAGCGGATCGAAGGACGCCTTCGTCGAGACGCTGCGCATCAACACCTCGCTCGTGCGGCGCAAGCTGCACACCCCGGCGCTGAAGCTGCAGCAGACGGTCGTCGGCCGGCAGTCGGAGACGACGGTGGCGGTGCTGTATGTGGACGGCATCGCCGACCCCGCGCGCGTGCAGCGCATCCTCGACAAGCTCGACACCATCGACGAGCAGGCGCTGCTCGGCCGCGGCGACCTGGAGCCGTACCTGACGCAGCGGCCGCGGGCGCTGCTGCCGCAGCTGGGCCAGACGGAGCGCCCGGACAAGTTCGCCGGTGAGCTGCTCGACGGCTGCGTGGGCCTGCTGGTGGACGGGCTGCCGATGGGCTACCTGCTGCCGACGACATTCCGGCTGCTGATGCACGCGCCGGAGGACGAATCGCACCACTATCTGCTGGCCTCGGCGCTGATCGTGCTGCGGTACTTCGCGCTGGCGATCTCGCTGACATTCCCAGCACTGTACGTGGCCGTGGCGATGTACCACCAGGAAATGATCCCGGCGAAGCTGCTGCTGTCGGTCATCCAGGCCAAGCAGCAGGTGCCGTTTTCCGTGCCGACGATCATTTTGTTCATGCTCATCGCCTTCGAGCTGCTGCAGGAGGCCGGACTGCGGCTGCCGAACTCGATCGGCCAGACGGTGTCGATCATCGGAGCGCTGCTCGTGGGTCAGTCGGCCGTGGACGCGAAGGTGGTCAGCCCGGTGGCGATCATCGTGGTGGCGCTCGCGGGCATCGCTGGCTACACGCTGCCGAACCAGGAACTGAGCAACGCCGTGCGTCTGCTGCGGCTGGGGCTGCTGCTGGCGGCGGCGCTGGCGGGATTGTTCGGCATTCTGGCGGCGCTGGGGCTCGTGATCTGGTATCTGTGCACGATCGAGAGCGACGGCGTAGCGTATATGGCCCCGTTCGTGGACAGCGAACGGCCGACCATCTTCCGCACGCTGCTGCGCCGGCCGCAGCCGGACGAAAAATTCCGCCCGCCGGAATACGGCAGCCCCAACCGCCGGCGGCAGAGATAGGGCACACCATTATAATATAAGGAGGGATGGCCCATGCGGTGCAGACGGGCGCTGGCGCTGCTGCTGGCGGCGGGCATGCTGTGCAGCGGGTGCAGCACCGGCGCGATCTCAGGCAATTACCGCCCGGTCGAGGATCTGGCGCTGATCCAGACGATCGGCGTGGACCGTGCGCCGGAGGGCGTGTGCCTGAGCGCGGCGACGGGCAAGGCGGTCGAGGGCGAGACGCCGAAGCGCATGACGCAGTCCGGCGTGTCGATGCTCGCGGCGCTCGACCAGCTGCAGGACCGCACGCCGAGCGCCGAGCTGTTTTACGCGCAGACGAGCTATCTGCTCCTCGGCGAGGAGGCGGCCGCGGCGGGCGGGCTCGCGCCGCTGCTGGACTTCATCGCGCGCGACCCGGACATGCGCCTGAGCACGCCGCTGTTTATCGTGCGCGGCGGCACGGCGCAGCAGGCGGTCATGGAGACGGGTGACGACAAGACCGACGTGACGGAAGCGCTCGCGGCGCTGGAAAAGGACATCGCGCTCGACGGCACGAGCCATGCCTGCTCCTGCACGGACATCGCCCGCGCGCTCGCGGGCAGCGGCTGCGCCGTGGTGGGCGCTGTGACGTGCGTGCGCACGCCGGAGGACGAGGGCGGCAAGCTGGCGCTCGCCCCGGCGGGATACGCGATCTTCCGCGACGGGGACTACGTCGGCAGCATCGAGCCAGAGACGGCGCGCGGGGCCAGCATGCTCCTCGGCGTAGCCGGGCACGGCGATCTCGCCGTCACCGACAGCGACGGCAGCACCGTCATGCTCACGCTCGGCACGTGCAAGACGCGCTTTCGCCCGGTATGGGGCAGCGACGGCGCGCTCGCGCGCGTGGACGTGACGCTGAAGCTGCGCGCGAGTATCGCCGAGCTGCGCGTGCCGCGCCGGATCACGGCGCAGGCCTATCAGGACGAGCTCAACGCGGCGCTCGCCGCCCTCGTGACCGGCTGGGCGGAGGACGTGATCGCCGCATCACAGGCGCTGGGTGCGGACTTTCTCGGCGTGGGGCAGGCGCTCGCCATCGGCGGCGGGCGCAGATGGGCCGCCATCCGCGACGACTGGCCGGCCGTCTGGCAGGCCGTGCCGGTGCGCGTGACGGTCAGCGCCGACGTGGGCCGGACATTCGACCTGCGCGACGGCATCGACACATCGGGAGGCGGAACATGACGGGACTTCAACTCACGCGGCGGCAGTACTACGCGCTGTGCACGATGGTGCTGCTCTCGCCGCTGCTGCATCTCGTGCCGCGCAAGACGACCGCGGAGGCCGGCTGCGGCGGATGGCTGTGCGCGCTGGCGGCGCTGGTGCCGCTGCTGCTGTTCGCGTGGATCCTCGAGGGCATTCTGCACCGCGGGCGGCCGGGCGAGGGCATCGGCGAAATCACGCTGCGCGCGCTCGGGCCGGTCGTGGGGCGCGTGCTGCTGGGCGTCTACGCACTGTGGTTTCTGCTCTACAGCGCGTTTGCGCTGCGCATCGGGGCCGAGCGGTTCATCGAGGCGGTGTTCCCGCTGAGCCGGCCGTGGCCGTTCGTGGTGACGATCCTGACCATGGCGGTCTGCGGCGCGCTCGGGAGCACGAAGGCACTCTTTCGCGCCTCAGAGATCTTTCTGCCGCTGCTGATGCTCGTGCTGGCGCTGGTGCTGGTGTTTGCGGTGCCGGGGCTGAACGTGAACAATCTGCTGCCCGTGACGGCGCAGGATCTCCCCGGCGTGGCGCGCAGCGGGCTGACGGTGTTCGGCATCGGTGCGGCGGTGCTGTTTTTCGGTGCGTTCACCGGCGGGCGCACACCGCCAGCACCCGGGCGGGGGCGCGCGGCCGTGTGGTGGTGCGTGCGCATGTGCGTGCTCGTGACGCTGCTGAGCGCGTTCACGATCGGCATTCTCGGCGCGGAGCTGACGGCAAAGCTCACCCACCCGTTTTTCACCATGCTGCGCAATGTGAGCCTGTTTCACGCGGTCGAGCGCTTCGGCGCGCTCGTGATCGGGCTGTGGGTGCTGCCGGACTTTGTGCTCGTGTCAATGCTGCTGACGCTGGCGGTCAACTGCCTGCGTGCGGCGTGCTCACGCGACGGGCGGCTGTTCGCGCAGAAGAACCCGCCCGCGCTCGTGCTCCTGTGCGCGGCAGCAGCCGGGGCGGGAGCGCTGTTTCTGGCGCAGAACGCATTCGAGACCGACGCGCTACAGGCGAGCGTCGTGCCGGTCGTGAACATCGTCCTGCTGGGCGTCGGCACGGTCGGGATGTATCTGATCGGCCGCGCGCGCAGAAAGATCTAAGCGCAAAACCGCCCTGCCGGAGGCCCGGCAGGGCGGTTTCTGTCTATGCGCGATCTCCGCTCACGGAGCGAGCCGGTCGCGCCAGCGGGCGGTGAGCCGCTCGAGCTCCTCGGCAAAGGCGCTCAGGCCCTTGTTCGGGCATCCGGCGCAGCGGCGCACGAGGGCCGTGAGCTCGCCGAGCGCGCGCTGCAGCCGCGCGTAGGCCGGGCTCTCACGGCGCTTTCCGGCCGCGGCAGCCTGGCGCGTCTCGTCGCGGCGGATGGGCCGCGGCGGAGCAACATAGGTATACGCGCCGGCAGCGAGGTCAAATTCGCTGCCGCTGTAGGGTGCGTCCGCGTCGTAGCCGTACTCGTCGCGCAGGCAGGCGGCGAACGCCGTGCACGCATCGTCGTCGCCGTGGTTGACGAATACGTGCGCGGGCTTTTGCTCCATGGCGTTGATCCAGCCCAGCAGCCCCTGCTTATCCGCGTGGCCGCTCACGCCGGGCAGGACGGTGATCTCGGCGTGCACGGCGATCTCGTCGCCGAAGATCTTCACACTCTCGGCGCCGTCGTGCAGCTTGCGGCCGAGCGTGCCGACTGCCTGATAGCCCACGAACAGCACCGTGCACTCCGGCCGCCAGAGGTTATACTTCAGATGGTGGCGGATGCGGCCGGCATCGCACATGCCGCTCGAGGAGAGGATGACCTTCGGCGTCTTGTCGGTGTTGAGCGCCATGGAGTCTTCCTTCGTGACGGCGGTGTGCAGGTCGTCAAAATACAGCGGGTTGATGCCGCTGCGGATGAGCGCGCAGGCCTCGTCGTCGAGAAAGCTCGTGTCCGTCTGCAAAAAGACGCGCGTGGCCTCGTTGGCGAGCGGGCTGTCCACATACACGGGGAAGTGCGGGTGGCCGTGCACCATGCCGGCGTCCTTGATCTGACGGATGAAATACAGCAGCTCCTGCGTGCGGCCGACGGCGAACGACGGGATGACGACATTGCCGCCGCGGTCGAGCGTGCGCTGGATGCAGTCCGCGAGCGCGGCCAGATAGTCCACGCGCGGGCCGTGGCTGCGGTCACCGTAAGTCGACTCGATGAGCACGTAGTCCGCGCCCGAGACGGTCTGCGGGTCGCGGATGATGGGCTGGTCGGTGTTGCCGATGTCGCCGGAAAAGACGATCTTCTTTTCCGTGCCGCCCTCGGTGAGCCACGCCTCGATGCACGCGCTGCCAAGCAGGTGGCCGACATCCGTGAAGCGGATGATGATGTTCTCGCCGACCTGGATGCGCTTGCCGTAGCCGCACGGGCGCAGCAGGCGCAGCACGCCCTCCACATCCTCGAGCGTATACAACGGCTCGGGCGCCGGCTGGCCGGCGCGGGCGGCCTTGCGCCCCTTCCACTCGGCCTCGGACATCTGAATGTGCGCCGCGTCGCGCAGCATGATGCCGCACAGGTCGCACGTTGCCTCCGTGGCGTAGACCGTGCCGCGAAAGCCCTGCTTATACAGCAGCGGCAGGTGGCCGGTGTGATCCATGTGCGCGTGCGTGACGAGCACGAACTCGATCTGTGCCGCCGGGACGGGGATGGCGATATTCTCGAACAGATCGCGCCCCTGCTCCATGCCGCAGTCGATCAGGCCGTAGTGCCCGCCGATCTCAAGCAGGGTGCAGCTGCCGGTCACCTCGTGGTCGGCACGGATAAATGTCAGCTTCATGGGCTCGCTCCTTCCGGTTTTCTTTCCCTGATTTTAACACAAGCGCACGCCGAGCGCAACCGCGGCGCGAAAAGTTCACAAATAACGCTTTTACCCCGGCGGGACATTCGTCCCGCCGGGGTAAAAGCATGGGTCATTCGCTTCCGAGCTGCAGCAGCGCCTCGCGGTACTGCACCGTGACCCTGTCGCTCCAGCCGCACCAGCAGTCGATCGCCTCGGATGCGTGCCCGCTTGTCAGCCCGTCGAGCACCGTGCGGTAAGTCTTGCACAGCTCCTGCATATCCAGCGTGTACGCCACGATGTAATACGTCACGTGCGCAAGCTCGCGCGACGAGCGCAGCAGGACGCGGAAGATCATGTTGTCCGACTCGGCAAACATGCACACCAGAAACTGATTGACCAGATCCAGAAATTTCGGATTATCCTTCTCTCCGTCCGGCGCGTAGGCGATGGCCTCCATCCGCTCGAGCAGCCCGTACAGGTGCCGCATCTGCTCCGTTTTGGGGTTGCGGCCCATCCAGCGGAACCAGCCGAGCGCGACCATTTCGCGCAGCTCCAGAAACGCATCCACCAGCTCCGGCTGCGGTTTGCCGCCGTGCGTCATGATGGCGGCCAGCGTCTCCAGGTTCGCCTGCTCCCAGTAAGGCGCGACATAGGTCGCGTGCCGGGGCACGACCTTCAGAAAGCCCAGGCGCTCCAGCTCCTGCAGGCCAAGATGCACGTTCGTCTTGCGCAGGCCGTACTGCTCGGCCAGCTCGCTCTCCGTCGGCAGCCGGTCGCCCGGATTGCGCTGCCCGCTGAGGATCTCTTTGAGCATGCAGTCGAGAAACCGCTCCCGTTCCGACCGGTTTTCCGTTTCCTTTTCTTTTGCCATATTCTTTTTCCCCCCGAAAAAACCTCCTGTAGATGCTACGCATTGTATTGCATTTTCTTCCCGGTGTAAAGAGAAAATAGCAAATTTTTTAAGATTTTTCCACCGCTGTACATAAAACGGGACTCTCCGGTGGTGGAGAGTCCCGTTTCCCTTTGAAATACCTAGATTTTTAACAATCACGGGCAGGCCGCAAAGCCGATGGCCAGCAGCGTCTGCGCAAGGATGTACGTGCACATGACAACAAAGTTCTGCTGCGTGGGCTCAGCCTTCTTGACGAAGAGCATGTCGCACAGCACACCGTCGGACGCGAGGAAGAACGTCGCACCGAAAAACGCCACGAGCTTGCCCCACCAGAACGCCGTCAGCAGCGGCAGGATCAGGCTCACGCTCAGCACGCAGAGCATGAGCATATACGTCAGCGCCTGCGGACGCAGCGCGCGCGGGATATTCCTGCGGCTGTTGGCGTACACGAACGCGGCACCGGCGGCATAGATCACGCAGACCACGACGATCCAGATCCAGCTGATGCGGATGACATAGTGCGTGTAGATAAAGATCAGATAGCACACGTGGCCCAGGAAGAACGACGACGTGCCGAGCGCAAAGAACTTCTTCTTGAGCGGCCAGAGCAGAAACAGATCGCCCAGGCAGCCAAACAGCAGGCCGGCGACCACCCAAAGCGACGGCTGGCGAGCAAAGGCGAGGTAGCTCAGCGCAACGACCGGCATCAGCGCGACCTTCGTCGGCTTGCGCAGGTCGTCATCGCCGCGCCAGCAGCTGACGAGGTGCACAATGGCGAGCACCGCCAGGGACACCGGGAACACCCATTTTAATACGATCATCTTATCCCATCCCATCTCCAATCAGAATGTGTTCGGAATCCGCGCAAGTTTACATCTCGTTCATTGACACGGTATTCCGATGCAATTATAATAGATTTGGAAGTTTATCGTCAATGATTATTGGCAATATTTTAATATTTAATATGCTTGAAGGTGCCCGTTCATGCTCTATTATCTGCTGCTCATTCCCGCTGTGCTCAGCACCGCGTGGATTTATTTTTTGTCCCCCGCGCTGAGCTACTGGTGGCTGCTTCCGATCCTGATCGCCTGCTTCGTGGCAGCGAATCTTGTGTACGTGCTGCTGATGTTTGTCTGCACGTGGTTCGCCGGACCGAACAAAATGTACACGCACATCAGCCCGTTTTATCACGCGCTGACGATGGCGCTCGACGGCTGGATCCTTGCGCTCTGCCGCGTGAAGATCCACGTCACGGGGCTCGAAAAAGTGCCGACGGACACGGAATACCTGTTCGTGAGCAACCATCGCTCGAACTTTGACCCCATGGTGCAGTGGTGGGTGCTGCGGCGCTGGCGGCTGGCGTTCGTGTCCAAGCCGTCGAACATGCGCAAGTTCGTTATCGGCCCGTTCGTGCGCCGGTGCTGCTTTCTGCCGATCGACCGCGAGAACGCGCGCAACGCCCTGACCACGATCAACGCCGCGGCCGATCTCATCCGCGCGCATGAGTGCTCGTTCGCCATCTATCCCGAGGGCACGCGCAGCAAAAGCGGCGAGCTGCTGCCCTGGCACGCCGGCTCGCTCAAGATCGCGCAGAAGGCCAATGTGCCCATCGTCGTTGCGACGATCGAGGGCACGGAGCGCATCGCACACAACGTCCCCTGGTGGCGCACGCACGTGTATCTCAGCATCCGCGAGGTCATCCCGGCCGAAACGGTCAAGGCCACGAAAACGAACGCCCTCACCGAAGGCATCCGCAGCAAAATGATCGCCGAGCTGGGCAAATAATTCCGGGATCACAGGCAAGATCCTCGTCCGCACATCTGCGGGCGAGGATCTTTTTGCCCACGTTCGAGAAACGGACGCCGTTTCGGCACGCGCCCGCCTCCCGCGCCGCGACGCACAGCAGACGAACGCATGGCAGGGCACGAAAAGCGCCCGGAGCGATCGCTCCGGGCGCTTTATGACGTTTATGCTCGGTTCAGTGGCTGTCAGCCATGCGGTAGCCGACGCCGACCTCCGTGAAGATATACTGCGGTTCGACCGGGTTCGGCTCGATCTTGCGGCGGATGTTCGCCATGTGCACGCGCAGGAGCTTGTTGTCGCCGCCGACGCCGGGCCCCCAGAGTTCCTTCATCATGGACTTATAGGTGAGCACCTGCCCGGCGTGACGGCCGAGCAGCGCCACGATCTTGTACTCGTTCGGCGTCAGGTGCGTGTCCTCGCCGGCGAGAAAAACGCGGTGCTTATTGTAGTCGATGCACAGGTCGCCGACGTGGTACTCCCCCGTCATGGCCAGGCCGTCGCTCGTGCCGTCGGTGCGCGTGTGGCGCAGCGCCGTGCGGATGCGCGCGAGCAGCTCCACCGTGCCGAAGGGCTTGGTCAGGTAGTCATCCGCGCCCATGTCGAGCGCAGACGCCTTGTCGATCTCCGCGCTGCGGGCCGAGATGATGATGATCGGCATCCGGCTCCAGGCACGCACGGAGCGGATGATCTCGCTGCCGTCCATATCCGGCAGGCCGAGATCCAGCAGCAGCAGATCCGGGCAGTGCGAGGCGATCATCTCCAGCGCGGTCTTGCCGTCGGGCGCGAGCAGCGTGTCATACTCATGGGAGCGCAGCGCCGCCTGCAGATATTTGCTGATGCCGGGGTCGTCCTCAACGATGATGATTTTATCACGGATCATGTGTTCGATTCCTCCTCCGCCGGCAGCCAGAAGCGGAACTCCGCGCCGCCGTCAATCTTGTTTCTTGCATAAATCTCGCCGCCGTGCGCGCGCACGATCGCGCGGCAGACGCTCAGGCCGATGCCCATGTGGCGGCTGCGGTCGGACGCCTCCACGGCGCCGAGCGGCAGATAACCGTCAAAGAGCACGCCGAGCAGCTGCGGCGGGATACCGTCGCCGTTGTCGGCCACGGTCAGCCAGACGCGGCGGCCCTCGGCACGGATCTCGATGAAGATCTCCGTTGCCGACGGGCTGTGCTTGGCGACATTCTCCAACAGGTTGAGCAGCACCTGCTCGATGAGCGTGGCGTCCATCGGCGCGAGCAGGATCTCTTCCGGCTTTGAGACCGTGATGGGAATGTCGGTATCGCAATTTTTGCGAAAGCGCCGGATCGCGCTGCCGACGATCTCCTCGACGACCTCGTCCGATTTTTCGATCACGACGCCCTCGTCGCAAAAGCGCGTGACGGACAGGATGTTCTCCGACAGGTGCAGCAGCCACTGCGCGTTCTGGTGGATCTCTTCGACCATGCCGCGGCCCTCGTCCGTGAGCGTCTCGCTTTCCTCAACGGTCGCGCTCAGGCCCATGATGGCCGTCAGCGGCGTGCGGATATCGTGCGACACGCTGCGCAGGAGATTGGCGCGCATACGGTCTCTTTCCGCCTCGTAACGCAGCTGCTCCTGCCGCTTGATCTGCGTCGTGAGCGTGCTCACGAGAACGCTCACGACCAGCATAACCGCAAACGTCAGCGGATAGCCGTCGATCGTCAGGTTGAATTCGTGAAACGGGTATGTAAACAGGTAGTTCACGCTCACCACGCCGACGGCCGACGCCAGAATGCCGGGCCAATACCCGGTGGTGAAGCGCGAGACGAGCACCACAGCCAAAATGAACACGGATGTGGCAAACGGGTTATTATCGTCATAGCAGACGGACAGCAACTCGCACACGGCAACGGCGCAGCCCATGATAAAAAGGAACATGACCGTATCACGCAGCCACTGCGGCATGCGCTTCCATACTTTCTGCATAAGCATCCCTCTTTCCGGACAGCCGTCTTGGCTCCACTGTCAGCATAGCACATTGTCCGCGCGAACGCGACGGTCTTTGCAGCCTCAGGCGCATTCTTTTCCGCCTTCTTAACGGCTGCGCAGCGTTTGGGCCGCTGTTTTCCGGAAACTTAGCGCATAGATTCCTTATAATGAAGTATCTTCACAGATCCCGTCCGAAACACGGGCGGGACATTGGGGGAAAGGAGGCAGTCACATGATCTTTGCAGCAGTTGGCGGCGGTATGATCATTGCCTGCGGCGCGTTTGTGTGGTTCATCCTCAAGCGCTGATGCGCGCTACCGCGTCGAGGGAGAAAAAACGGAACATGTGATACATCACAGCAAAGGCCAGTCGGAAGCGGTTTCCGGCTGGCCTTTGCCTGTTCTTCGGATTTAACGCACGATCGCCTTCGTGCACAGCCAGTCGCACCAGTCCAGGTCGTACTTGGCGTAGACATGGGTGCTGTCGCCGCTGGCATCGGCGCGCATGTTGCCGTTTTCGTCGTCGAAGAGCTCGTTGATGTCGATGTAGAAGATCGTCTTGCCGTCGGCGAGCGCGGCGAGCTTTTCGTTGAGCTTGTCAATGCGGGGGTTGTTGAACGTCGCGTCCGTGCTCGAGCGCGAGGGGCCGACGTGCAGGTTCGCCTCGACGAAAATAATGGCGTCCGGCTGCGCGGCGCGCACGGTGTCGATGAGCGAGGAGAACTTGGCCGTGATGTCGTCCAGATCGTTGCCGAGCTCGTTGATGCCAAGCATGATGTAGACCTTGCCGAACGTTTTCTGGCTCAGCAGCTGCGGCAGCGTGACCGTGCCGACGTTTTTCACGGCAATGGCCTTGGTCTGCGCAACGTAGACGTTCAGGCCGACGTCGGCGAAATACGTCGCGTTTTTCAGGCTGCCGTATTCGGCAATACCGACGGTGCGCGAGTCGCCGATGAAGAGCGCATCGTCAAAATACGAGGCGTCCACCGTCGTGAACTGCAGCGGCGTCGGCTCGGGCGTGGGCGTCGGCTCGGCAGTCTCTTCCGGCGCCGCCGTGACGGATGCGGCCGGCTGCTTGCCGACACTGCTGCGGTCGATCAGGCCGCGGATGAGAAACGGTGCCGCCGCGAGCGCGGCCACCAGCAGCAGGATGAGAAAATATTGCGGTTTGATGCGTTTCATACGTCAGCGCTCCTTAAAATCGGAAGTACATAAAGGGATCGTTCATGCCCTTGCTCAGGCAGAACAGGCACAGCCAGAACAGCACGGCCAGAATGACCGCCCCGGCCCACGTGCCCTTGAGCCGGCGGTACAGATAAGCCGGCAGCGACGTCGAGCACACGAGGCCAAGCACGAGGAACACCCCGTAGGTCTTGCCGTACTTGAGAAAATCGAGCGGGTAAGCCGCCGCCGTGTGCGAAAACAGCGGCAGCAGGCGGCCGAAGTACGCGCCGAGCTGCCCGAGATCCGACACGGAAAACACCGCCCACGACAGCGGGATGAGCACGAGCATGTACAGATGCCCGAGCACCGGCCAGCGGTCGAGGTATTTTTTGAGCCAGAGCTTTTCGACCGTGAGGATTCCAAACAGGCCCAGACCCCAGAGCAGGAAGTTCAGGTGTGCGCCGTGCCAGAGCCCGGTCGCCAGCCAGACGATCAGGAGGTTGAAGATCATGCGCCCGCGGCTGCAGCGGCTGCCGCCGAGCGGGAAATACAGATAATTGCGAAACCACGCGCCGAGCGTGATGTGCCACCGGCGCCAGAACTCCGTCATGCTCAGCGCGAGGTACGGGCAGCGGAAGTTTTCCGGCAGGTGGAAGCCGAGCATCCGGCCGATGCCGATGGCCATGAGCGAGTAGCCCCAGAAGTCGAAATAGAGCTGGAACGAATACGCGAACGCGGCCATCCACGCCAGCGGCGTCGAGAGGCTCTCAAAGCCGATCGTGGTCACATCGCTCCAGAGGCCGCCGAGCTGGTTGGCGAGCAGGATCTTGAACGCCATGCCGAACACGAACAGCTTCAGCCCGTCGACCGTCTGCCGCAGCGACACATCGCGCGTGCCAAACTCCGGCTGCAGCTGCGCATAGCTGGCGATCGGGCCGGAGACGAGCTTCGGGAACATGGTCAGGTACGTGCCGAATGTGAGCAGCGAGCGCTCCGGCGCGACCGTGCCACGGTAGACGTCGATGAGATAGCCGCCGGCCGAAAACGTGTAAAAGCTGATGCCGACCGGCAGCGCCCAGCCCAGCAGCGGCACGGCCGCCTTGCCGCCGGACACCCAGCCGAGCACACCGTTGACGCCGGTGAGCAGGAAATTGAGATATTTAAATAGGAACAGCCACAGGAAATTGTAGCACAGGCCCACGATGAGCCACAGCTTTGCGCGCGGCTTGTCGCGCGTGATGGCAAGGCCCAGCCCGTAGTTGACCAGCACAGATGCGGCCAGCAGCGCAAAGTACGCCCACTGACCGTCCAGTCCGATGATATAAAACACACAGCTCCCAACCAGCAGCACGGCATTGCGCGCGCCGGCCGGGCGCGACGGTGTCAGATAATACACCAGCAGAAACGCCGGAAAGAAGCAAAACAAAAACGACAGGCTGCTGAAAACCACGGACCCTATCCTCCTGAACCCTCGACAAACCCGCAAAAGCAAAAAATTTCGTATGAAAAGGTTAACATAAATTTCGGTGTTTGTGTGCGGTTTCCGACAAAAAAACTGCACAAACTTTCCGGCCGCAATTTGGTGGTTTTCGTGGTTGTTGCCGCGCGGGCGGAAATGCGCGGCAGAAAAAGAAAAATCTCCGGCGCTGTGCGTTTCAGCGCCGGAGATTTTTCTTTTCTCAAGATCCGATCGGTCGGGATGTCCGCGCGTCAGCTCAGGAGCACTTCGTCGGACTCGACCTGCGTGCCCGCCACCTCGGCGAACTTTTCGAGCAGGTCCTGCTTCGTGAGCTTCTTTTTCTCCTCACCCTCGATATCGAGGATGATGTGGCCCTCGTTCATCATGATGAGGCGGTTGCCGTGAACGATGGCGTCCTTCATGTTGTGGGTGATCATCATGGCGGTGAGCTGGTTTTCGCGCACGATGCGGTCCGACAGCTCGAGCACCTTGGCCGCCGTCGCGGGGTCGAGCGCCGCGGTGTGCTCGTCGAGCAGCAGCAGCTTCGGCTTCTGCAGGGAGGCCATGAGCAGCGTCAGCGCCTGGCGCTGGCCGCCGGAGAGCAGGCCGACCTTCGCCGTCATGCGGTCCTCAAGGCCGAGGCCAAAGCTCTTGAGCTTCTCGTGATATTCCTCGCGCTCCGCCTTCGTGACGCCCCAGCGCAGCGTGCGCTTCTTGCCGCGGCGCGCGGCGAGGGCGAGGTTCTCCTCAATCTGCATGTTCGCTGCCGTGCCCATCATGGGGTCCTGGAACACGCGGCCGATGTACTGCGCGCGGCGGTACTCCGGCATGGCAGTCACGTCCACACCGTCGAGGATGATGCGCCCGTCATCCACCGGCCAGACGCCCGCGACGGCGTTGAGCATGGTGGATTTGCCGGCGCCGTTGCCGCCGATGACGGTCACGAAATCGCCCGGCTTCAGGTGCAGGGACAATCCGTCGAGCGCCCGCTTTTCGTTGATCGTGCCGGGGTTGAAGGTCTTGGAGATATGGTCTAATGTCAGCATATCACTTGCCTCCCTTCTTCAGGCGGTGGAACGAGCTCTTGGCCTGCCCCTTGAGATACGGCACAGCCAGGAACGCGGCCACGATGACCGCGGTGAAGAGCTTGAGATCGTTCGGGTCGAGCTTGAGCCAGAGGATGAGCACCATGACGAGGTAATACACGATGCCGCCGAGGATGACAAAGCTCAGGCGCACGGAGAAGTTGCAGCCCTTGCGGAAGAACGCATCGCACAGCACCTCGCCGATGATGACGGCGGCGAGGCCGATGACGATGGCGCCGCGGCCCATGTTGATGTCGGCAAAGCCCTGGTACTGCGCCATCAGGCCGCCGGAGAGCGCGACCATGCCGTTGGAGAGCGACAGGCCGAGCACCTTCATGGCATTGATGTTGATGCCCTGCGCGCGGCTCATCGACGGGTTGGCGCCCGTGGCGCGGATGGCGCTGCCCTGCTCGGTGCCGAAGTACCAGTAGAGGAGCGCGATGAGCACGGCCGCGAGCAGCAGACCCTTCCAGATCGCGCCGGGCACGCTGCGCAGCGTCAGAAACAGGCTGTACTTATCCGGGTTGACCGGGGTGTTGGCCTTCATGCTCATGATGCGCAGGTTGATCGAGTAGAGCGCGAACTGCGTCAGGATGCCGGCGAGGATGGCCGGAATGCCGAGCTTCGTGTGCAGCAGGCCGGTCACGAGACCCGCGAGCAGACCCGCGACCACGGCCGCGAGCAGCGCCGCCCATGCCGGCCAGCCGGCGATGATGAGCATGACCGTCACGGCGCCGCCGGTGGTGAACGACCCGTCGACCGTCAGATCGGCGACATCGAGCAGGCGGAACGTGATGTACACGCCCAGGGCCATGATGCCCCAGATGATGCCCTGGGCAACGCCGCCGGGCAGACGCGAAACCAGATTCGGCAGGCTCAGGGACGCAAGAACCAGTGAATTCATAAAATTACCTCATCGTGTAGAGTATCCCTGCCGCAGAAACTGCGGCAGGGAGCCGGGAATTTGTTCAAATAATCAGCCGATGGCCTCGTAGTCGCTCGGGATGGTGACGTTGTAGAGGCTGGCCATGTCGGGGTTGTACTTCTTGACCGGGTTCGGGTAGTACTCGATGGCCATGGTGGAGATGTCGGCCTCGCCCTTGAGGATCTTCACGGCCATCTCACCGGTGGTGCGGCCGAGCTCGTAGTAGTCGATGGACAGCGTTGCAACGCCGCAGGCCTTGCAGATGCCCTCCTCGCCGGCGATGATGGGCTTCTTGGCGGCGCTCTTGATGGCCTCGGCGCAGGAGGCGGCGGTGTTGTCGGTCGGGATATAGAGCACGTCGTTTGCGTCGCTCGCCGTGCCGGTGACGGAGACAACATCGTTCGTGTCGGAGAAGGTGTATGTATTCACGGTGCAGCCGACCTTCTCAAGCGCGGCCTTGACGACCTCGACCTGGTAGACGGAGTTCGGCTCGCCGGAGCAGTAGATGATGCCGACGTTCTTGGCATCCGGGAACAGTTCCTGGATCATGGCCGCCTGCTGGTCGAGCGGGGCCAGGTCGGACGTGCCGGAGATGTTGCCGCCGACGGTTCCGCTGAAGTTATCGATGCCGAGCGCAACGCCGTACTCCGTGACAGCCGTGCCGAGGATCGGAATGTCCTTCGTGGCGGCGGCCGCAGCCTGCAGGGCGCCGGTCGCGTTGGCGAGGATCAGATCCACGCCGCTGGACACGAAGCCGTTGCAGATGGTGGCGCAGGTGGCGCTGTCACCGGCGGCGTTCTGCTCGTCGAAGGTGACGTTCTCGGCGCCGAGCGCGTCGGTGATGGCGTCGCGGAAGCCCTTGGTGGCCGCGTCGAGCGCGTCGTGCTGCACAAGCTGGCAGATGCCGACGGTGTAGTGCTTATTCTCGGCCTTGTCGCCGTTGCTGCCGCAGGCGGCCAGGGACAGGACCATGACCACGGCGCAGAGCAGGGCAGTGATTTTTTTGATGTTCATGCGTTTTCTCCTCCTAAATGTAGTCCCGGCAAAGAAAAAAGCCACACAGTCGTCTGTGCAGCCTTGTCAAAACCGGATCGGGAAGTCTCAGATGGTTCTGGTATTTTTGCAGCACAAACGACTATTACTTTCGCTAAAGTAATAGTAGGAATATGCGCTTGCAAATCGCTCCAGACGCATGTTTGCAGCCTCCTGTACTGAAGATGTGCCTACTTTAGCGCTTTTAGCCGATAAAGTCAACCCCGTTTTTCAGAATTTATTTACTTTTGGCATTTGTGCACAATTCTTTCGGCGTACCTCTGTGCATTTCCGTCATTTTACGCCGCCGCGCCGCGGCATTGACGCTCCCGGCCGGGTATGCTATGATTGATAAAAATGTAAATGCATTTGCTTTGGGAGGAGGCGCGCCATGAAAACACCGCAGCAGCTGCTGCAGCAGACGCTGGAAGTGGGCGAATGCCTGCTGCCGGACGCATCACCCGGCGGCCGCACGCCGTACCCGACCGTGTTCGTGCACGGTCTGCTGGGCTGGGGCGCGCGCGACGCGCTCTACCGCGCCGTGCCCTACTGGGGGCTCGCGGCAGGCGATGTGCTGGGTTATCTCAACGCCTGCGGGTATGACTGCCGCGCCGCCTCGGTGGGCATCATCTCGAGTGCGTGGGACCGCGCGTGCGAGCTCTATGCCGAGCTCACCGGCGGCACTGCCGACTACGGCATTGCGCACGCGCAGCGCTTCGGCCACGCGCGCTTCGGCACGGCGTACCCGAACCCGCTCGTGCCCGATTGGGGCGCGGACCGGCCCGTCGACCTCGTGGGCCACAGCTTCGGCGGCGCGACGGCGCGGCTGCTGGCGCAGCTGCTCGCGCACGGCTGCCCGGAGGAGGTGCAGGCGGCCGAGGCTGCGGGCGAGACGCCCTCGCCGCTGTTCACCGGCGGCAAGGCGGGCTGGGTGCACGCGCTGGTCGCCATCGCCGCGCCGCACGACGGGTCCACGTTTCTCAACGTGCAGCCGGACGCGGCAAATGCGCTCTCGACGCTGTTTCTGGGCGCGGCGCGCGCGCTCGGCATCTCGGCATTCAAGGGCGTGTACGACTTCCGGCTCGACCAGTTCGGCATCCGGCGCGACCCGGACGAGCCGCTCACGACGGCGGCGCTGCGCATGCTGGCGCAAAACCCGCTGCCGGCGGGCGACAACGCCTTTGACGACCTGCGTCCCGCGGGCGCGCGGGCGCTCAATGCGCGCGTCGAAACGCTGCCGGACACGTGGTATTTCTCCATCCCCTGCTGCCGGACGCTGCCGCGCCTGCTCACGCACGACCAGAAGCCCGACACGGCCATGACACCGCTGCTCTGGCCGTTTTCGACCGCGATGGGGCGCGACGGCGCGGGCATGCCGCGCGACTGGCTGCCGAACGACGGGCTGGTCAACACGATCTCCGCCCGCTATCCCGGCGGCGCGCCGCACGCGGACTTTGTGCCCGGACAGACGCCGCAGCGCGGCGTGTGGCAGGTGCTTCCGGTCGAGCATCTCGACCACCTGGCCGCGATCGGCGGCGTGATGAACAACGGCGTCGTGCGCACGCGCCTGTTCTACCGCCGGGTCATGGCGCTGCTCGATGCAGCCGCCGCGGCCGACGCCAACTCGTGATCCCCGCCCGAGACCGGGCATACAATACCGCAAAGTGCACAAGATAAGATAAGGAGTGTATGGATTATGGATTCTATTGAAAGCTATCTGCGCAAGCTGATCGTCGCCTCCGTGGGCGCGGCCGACCTCGGCTACGAAAAGCTCGGCAAGCTGCTCGACGAGTGCGTCGCGCGCGGCGAAGTGACCGTGGAGAAGGGCCGCGTGCTCAACGAAGAGCTCAAGCGCACCTGCAAGCAGGCCGTGACGAAGGACGAGGACGAAAAGCCCGCCGTGGATGTGGACGCCATGAGCGCCGACGAGCGCGAGGCGCTGCTGCAAAAGCTGCTGGCCAAGAAGGAAGCAGACTGATGGCCGGCCCCGCCGCGCAGCTCGACGAGGCCAAGCGCTTCGCCGAGATCGTCGCCATACTGCAAAAGCATCACCTCGTTCAGGGGCTGACGCCGGAGAAGGTGCGCGATATTTTCGTGGACCTTGGGCCGACGTTTGTCAAATTCGGACAAATTCTGTCCATGCGTTCGGACATTCTGCCCAAAGAATACTGTGCCGCGCTCGAGACGCTGCGCACGGACGTGACGCCCATGCCGCTGACCGAGGTGGAGGACATCCTCACGCAGGCCTACGCCCGCCCGTGGCAGGAGGTCTTTTCGGACATCGGCATCCGGCCGCTCGGCTCGGCCTCCATCGCGCAGGTGCACGCCGCGACGCTCACGGACGGCCAGCGCGTGGTCGTGAAGGTACAGCGCCCGGATCTGTACGACATCATGAGCCGCGACGTGCGCCTGCTCAAGCGCGCCGCCGCGCTGCTCAAGTACACGCCGCTTGCGAGCGCACTGGATTTTCACGCCGTGCTCGACGAGATCTGGCACACCGTACAGGAGGAGCTCGACTTCACGATCGAGGCGAACAACATCGCCGAGTTCAAGCGTCTCAACGACGGCGTGGCCTACGCCGACTGCCCGGCCACGTTCCCGAAGTGGTGCACGAAAAACGTGCTCGTCATGGAGTACATCGCCGGCCACCAGATCGACGATGCTGACGGCCTGCGCGCCGACGGGTATGATCTCAACGAGATCGCCGTCAAGCTCGTGCACAACTACATCCGCCAGATCACGGTCTACCGCTTCTTCCACGCCGACCCCCATCCCGGCAACATCCGCGTGCAGGGCGGGAAGATCATCTGGCTCGACCTCGGCATGATGGGCCGCATCAGCCCGCGCGAGGCGGAGCTGTACATGGGCATCATCCGCACGATCTATGACCAGGACGTGCCCGCCCTGACGCAGACGCTGCTCGCGCTCGGCCAGTACGACCGCGCGCCCGACCAGCAGGCGCTCACGGAGCGCATCGGCATCTTCCTGCACAAGTATGAGTCCATGCCGATGGCCGATATGGACATGGGCGTGCTTGTGGACGAGTTCGTGCAGATCCTGAACGAATACGGCGTGTCCGTGCCCGCCTCGCTGACGATGCTCGGGCGCAGCCTGCTCGTCATTCAGGGCATGCTCACGAGTGTGTCGCCGGACGCGAACGTCATCGAGATCGTGGCGGAGTACGTCAAGAACACCGCCCTGAGCCGCGAACACATTGAAAAGAAGGTCAAAACGATCGCGCAGCAGCTCGCCCGCTCGGGCGAAAAGCTCACGGTGCTGCCGACGCAGCTGTCGGCGTTCCTGAGCAAGGCCAATGCCGGGCAGCTGACCGTCAACGTGAAAAAATCGTGGTCGGACGCGGCGCGCGCCGCGCAGTCGAAGCTGCTGAACCGGCTCATCTTTGCGTTGCTGGACTGCTCGCTGCTGTTTTGTGCGGCCATCACCTGCCTTGCCCCGCTGCCGCGGGTGCTGGGGCTGCCGTGGCTGGCGCTGGTGTTTTTCGCCGCCGCCGTCGCTGTCACGATCGCGCTGTTTGACCGCCGACGCTGGTCGGTGTGAAAGTATCCAAAAAAAGAATGACCACCCCGTCCGGGGTGGTCATTCTTTTTTAAATATCGCCGCGGCGGCGCAGCGCGTCCAGAAACGCCGTGCAGCCGAGCACGAGATCGTCATACGTCGTGCCGAAATCGCCCGTATACCACGGGTCGGCGATGCCGCGCTGCAGGCCCGCAAACGACAGCAGCGCTCGGATCTTCCCGTCCGGGTCGTGCGGAAGTATGCGGCGGAGGTTGCGCGCGTTGTTCTCGTCCATCGTCAGCAGCCAGTCGTAATCATCGTAGTCGCGCGGCGTGACCTGCACGGCGGCGCGGTGACCGACGGGGACGCCGTGCGCGCGCAGCTCGGCGCGTGCGGGCGGGTAGACGTCGTTGCCGATCTCCTCGCGGCTCGTCGCCGCCGAGGCGATCTGAAACTGCGCCGCGAGCCCCTGCCGCCGCACCATGTCTCGGAGCAGATACTCCGCCATGGGGCTGCGGCAGATGTTGCCGTGGCAGATAAAGAGCACTTTGACCATTGGGATCGCAATTCCTTTCGACCGTGATGGCCCATTATAACACAGCGCGGCGCAAAAGCAAAACCGGGGTGCAGGCAGCTGCCTGCGCCCCGGTTTTTTCTTTCCCTGTGCCTTACTGCGCCCGCTGCGCGCGCTGCCGGAGCGTGACCCCGGCGGCCACGAACGCCAGCACGAGCAGCGCCAGCGCCGCGCACAGGCACAGCGTGCGCAGCGCACCGTGACCGGCGGCCAGCATGGCGATCAGGCAGCCGACGGACAGGATCGCCGCCAGTGCCGTGCACCACGCCACGGCCTTTCCGCTCCTGTGGCCGAGGCACACGCCCGCGAACGCGAGCGCACCGGCCGCGAACAGTGCGATGCAGATGCCCGTCCAGACCGCCGCCTCCGTGCGCGCGGTGTCCATATCCGCCGTGTAGAGATCCTGCGCGAGCGCGCAGATGTCGCCATAGCTCGCGGACGCGCCTGCCCGCGCGCGCAGCGTCTCGTCCTGCATGAGCACGGCGATGCCCTGCTCCAGCCGCTCGGTGTCGTCCTCATACGGGGCGAGCGCCGCGAGATCCTGCGCCAGCTGCTGCCGGTTCGCCGCCAGCGTCTGCCGGCCGGCGGCCAGCGTGCCGGCCGCCGTGTCGAGCTTGCTCTGCCCGGCCGCGATCTCGGCTGCCGCAGCGTCGAGCGCCTGCTGCCCGGCGGCGAGCTGCGCCTGTGCATCCTGCAGCTGCTGCTCCGCCGCGGCGATCTGCGCCGCGCCGGCAGAGAGCTTTGCCTGCCCGGCCTCATACGCCTGCACGAGCGACTCGATGGAGTACCCCGTGCCGATCAGCTGCGTCTCATAAAGCTGCTTTTGCGCCGTCACACCCGGCCAGAGCAGCGCGGCCTTGGCCAGGTCGCCGCTTGCGACCGCCGCGTCATACTCCGCCTGCCGGTCGAGATAGCGCTGATAGGCCGGGTGCACCGCGTCGTACACCGGCTGGATCCTGGCGAGCTGCGCCTGTCCGGCGGCGTATTCCTCCTTCGCCGCGGCAAGTTTCTCCTGCCCGGCGGCATAGTCGGCCTTGCCCTGCTCGAGCTGCGCCTGCCCGGCGGCATACTGCGCTTTGGCCGCGGCGAGCTTTTCGCTGCCGGCGTCATACTCCGCCTGCCCGCTCTCGAGCCGGCTCTGGCCGACGTTATCCGTCACGACGCCCGTGGCAAACGAGAGCTTGAGCGCGTCATACGTCTCCTGCTGCGCGCCGAGCGACGCCGCCAGCTCGCCGAGCGAGTGGGCGTTGTCGCATAGCTGCGTATCGGCATCCACACGGTCGGCCCGCTTCTGCTGCGTGCGCACGACGCTCCACGGCGACACGGCCATGACGAACACCGCCGCCGCGAGCAGCACCCAGCGGGCCGCGCGGCTCGCCGCGGTCAGCGGCAGGCGGCGCTGCGCGGGCAGCGCGGTCCGGCGCACGAAGGTATCGCCCAGCAGCAGAAGCTGCGGCAGCACGAACAGCACGAGAAACACAGTGATAAGCGACCCGACGCCCACGAACCGGCCCATACCGGCCACCGCGCCGGACGAGACGCGCGCGCCGATGAGCAGGCCGGCGGAGATGAGCATCGTGCCGGATGTGATGATGGTCGGGAAGGCGAGGTTCAGCGCCGTGATCATGGCCTCGCGCGGGCCCTGATCGGCGCGCGCCTCGGTATAGTGCGAGGCGACGACGATCGCATAGTCCACGTTGCAGCCCATCTGAATGGCGCTGGCCACGAGATAGACCATGAAGAGCACATACTCGCCCGTGAGCACCGTGATGCCGAAGTTGATCCAGATGCTGCCCTGAATGACGAGCGTGAGCAAAATGGGCATACCGAGCGAGCGGAACGTGAACAGCAGCACGAGCATGACCATGAGGATGGACATGGCGCTGACCATGACGTTGTCCTGCGTGAACGTCTGCTCGGACCCGTAGGCGGACATGGCGTCGCCGACGAGATAGCTGTCGGTGGGGTAGTACTGGTGCACGACGGCGTGGATGCGGTCGAGCAGGGCAAACGTCTCGTCCCCGTCCGAGGCCGCGGCAAGCGTGAGCACGAGACGATGGTACGACGTGCCCTCGAGCTGCGCGCTGGCGCGCTCGAGCTGGCTGCTGAGCGCCGTGACCTGCGCCGCCTGCGCGGCGCTGAGCGTGACGGTGCCGTCGGCGATCTTGTCATTCAGGAATTTGAACAGCTTCAGCAGCGGCACCTGATAGCCGCTCAGATCCTGCGCGGCCGTCTGCGCGGCGCCGTTTTCGGCCGCGTAGAGCGCGAAGAGCGCCTGCGCGCTCGTGCTGTCCACGTCGCTGAGCTGCGCGAACGTCCGGTAATCGACCGCGTCCGCCAGCCGGTAGCCGCCGGCCGCCTCCGTGCCCGCAATGCCGACGGCGCTCTTGACCTCCGGCAGAGCCGAGAGGGCGTCGAGCAGCGCGGCCTCCTGGGTATAATCCCCGGCCGGGACGACGACGGCCAGCACCGTCTCGTCGCCGAAATCATCCGTGATCGCCTGCGACGCGGTGCGGTTGACGTCCGCGTTGTGCGTTTTGAGCGGCGCTTCGCTGTAAACATAGCTCACGCGGTTGGCGCCGATGCACGCCACGACGAGCACGGCCGCGAACACCAGCGGCACCACGCGGCGCGTCCGCCACGCGAGACGGCCGACGCCCGAGATCTTCGGCACGAAGTTGCGGTGCTTCGTCTTATCCATGGCCGGGCCGAGCTTGAGCAGCAGCCCCGGCATGAGCAGGAACACCGTCAGCATGCTGATCAAGATCGCCTTGATGAGCACGATGCCGAGGTCGCGCCCGAGGCCGAACTTCATGAACGTCATGGCGACGAGGCCCGCAATGGTCGTCAGGCTCGAGGAGCTGATGACGGTAATGGATTTTTCCAGCGACTCGATGGCTGCCTCGCGCACCGGCAGCGTCTCATGCGCCTGCTTGTAGCGGTTGCAGAAAATGATGGCGTAGTCCACCGACATGGCCAGCTGCAGCAGGATGGCCACGGCGTTGGACACGAACGAGATCGTGCCGAAAACGAAGTTCGTGCCCTTGTTGATGAGCGCCGCCGCGAGGAACGTGATGAGCAGGATGGGCACCTCGGCATACGTCGAGGACGTGAACGTGAGCACCGTGACGAGGATGATCGCCACGATGACGAGCAGGCCGCGCACCTCGCCGTTGATCTGATCGGAGATGCTGTAGCCCTCGGCGGAATAAATGTACGCGCCGCTGCCGTCGAGCAGGTCGCGCAGGGCCTGCACGGTCTGCGCGCACGTGTCCGACCCCTCCAGATCCGACAGGCTGACGCTCAGCAGCGCGCTGCCCGTATCGTTCATCGTGTACGTGCAGCTGTCCACCCCGTCGACCGCGTGGATCTGCTCCGCCGTGGCCGCGGCGGCGTCCGCGTCCGTGTCGCGCAGGAGGATCTTCGCCGACCCGTAGGTCTGGAACTCCTGCTCCATGATGTCCAGCCCCTGCCGCGTCTCGGAATCAGCCGGCAGATAGGCCGCAACGTCGTTTTCGACCTTCACCCAGCCGGACGCGACCGCGGAAAAGACCAGCAGCGCGGCAAAGACGACGAAAAACAGCCGGTAATGGTCGACGATCCATTCCGATGCACGGTGCAGCGGGGACGGTTTCTGATTCATAATGGGATCACCACTCCTTACCCCGGCAAAAACGCAGGGGTTGACTTTTTGATAACAGAAAGATAAGCTGAAAAATGATAAATTACAAATGTCAGCTATCGTGAAAGTGTAAGATATTTATCGTTTGTTCCGCTCGTGTCGTTTGTTCGATATGATACGATGGGCGTAAAGGAGTGCGGCATCATGGAAAAAAAGAAAGATCTGCGCGTGCAGAAAACCTATCGTGCGCTCATGGCGGCGTTCGAGGCGCTGATGGCCGAGGAGACGTTTGACGACATCACGGTCAATGAGCTGTGCGCCCGGGCGCTCATCCGCCGCCCGACGTTCTACTCGCATTTTGAAGATAAGTACGACTTCCTGCGCTTTTACCTCAACGAGATCCAGTGGCAGATCGAGAGCGAGGCCGACGCCGCGACCGACTCGCCCGTTGAGCATTTCCAGCGCTCGTGGCGCGCGCTCATCGCCTTTATAGACGAGCGCCCGGCGCTCATCCGCATGGGCCTGCGCAGCAAGTCGCTGCCGATCATCTTCGAGATCATCAGCGAGCACATCTTCGCCAGTTCCAGCCGGCGCGTGCGCGCCTACTGCGGCGCCGTGACGGACAGCCCGGAACTTGCCGACACGCTGGCGACGTTCACCGTCGGCGGGCTCATCCAGAACCTCAAGCGCTACCTGACCGAGCCGAACCTCGACCCGGACGCGCTGACAGCGGAGATGACCACCGTCTTTGAGCACCTGTGGAATTCCTTCACGTCGGAAGCAGTATGAAGACGGTCTGGCCTGGCTGCTGCTGATCGAAGTGCTGCACTTTTGAAAACAAAAGGCTTGCAATGTTTTGCCGCCCGCAGGCGGCAAACGCTGCGAGGCTTTTTGAACACGCGGAAAGGCGGCGTACCATAATCGGTACGCCGCCTTGTTTTTTTCTGTGCATCTGTTTGGTTACGGCCAGGACGCCCGCGCCGCCTTGGGCGGTTTTGGCGCTTTCGGAGCCTTGGGCGCCTTCGGCGGGTACAGCCGCCGGCGCAGGTCGCGCGGCAGCACCCAGCGGTCGAGCAGGGCGAGCATGCCGGGCAGAAACAGCAGGATGAGGATGATGGCCGAGAACGCACCGATGGAAATCGTGCGGCAGATCTGCTCGATGGTCGGGTTGCCGAAAAATTTCCCGACGACCGCCGTGACGAGCACCATGATCGAGCCGGAGGTGAGCACCGTGTGGATGCTGCCGCGGTAGGCGGCGATGAGCGCGTCGCGCACGGACATGCTCTCGCGCATCTCGCGGTAATAGCTCGTGTAGAGGATGCCGTAGTCGATCGTCGCACCCATGAGGATGCACTCGACGATCAGCAGCGCAAGGTAGTAGATCTCCAGCCCCTGCAATCCGACGACCGTGACGGTGATGAACACGCCGCACTGCACGATCAGCACGAGCAGCGCCGGAATGACGAGCGAGCGGAACGTGAACACGACGACGAGGAAGATCGACGCCGCCGTCAGGAGCGTGATGAGCAGCAGCTCGCTGTCGAAGCTGTTTTCCATCTCGTAGACCATGGCGCTGTTGCCGATGAGGTAGTAGTCCCCGGTCGTGACGGCGTCGAGATCCTGCATGAGCTGCGCGATGAACGCGCTCGTCTCGTCCGACTCGCCCGGCAGCGTCGTCGTGAGCACGAGGCGGGAGTAGTTGCTGCCACGCAGCTGCGTGACGGCGTCGGTGAGCATCGTCTGCGCGTCGGTGATCTGCGCGCGCATGTCGTCGGTCAGGAAGGACGCAAAGCGCGCGTCCGTGAGCAGATCGTTCTGCAGGTAGTCAAACAGCTCCTGCATGGACATCGTCCACGAGGCATCGCTGCTGTACACGCTGGCATAGTAGAGAAACAGCAGCTCCATCGTGCCGCGGTCCAGCTGGCTGGACAGGCCCCGAAACAGGTTTGCCAGTTCCGCCGCCGTATAGCTCCGGCCGGAGGCGACCGCGTCGATGACCGTGCGCGCCGACTGGAGCTGGCTGGTATCCACGCCGCTGAGCTGGTCGGCAAAGCGCGCGTCCGGCAGCACCTCCTGGCACAGGAAGTCCACAAACTGCTGCACCGAGAGCGTCCAGCCGCTCGTGTCGCCGTGGCGGCTGGTGTAGAGCAGGTAGAGCTGGCGCACCTGCCCGGCGTCCATGTCGAGGAGGTCGGCAAGCTCCGCCGCCGAGTAGCTCGTGCCGTCGACCGAGCCGTTGATGATCCGGCTGAGCATCGTGATCTGCTGCGCCTGCGTATCATCGAGCAGGGCGCTGTGCTCGGCGAGGAAGTTGACCAGGGTCTGCATCGAAACGTTCCAATCGCCCGTGAGCAGGTCGCCGTTGAGCGTGTGGTATGCCACGAACAGTAGCCGGACGGTATCCTCGTCCATGCCGAGCATCTGCGCGATCTCGTCGCAGCCGCGCGGCGTGGTCATGGCGCTCACGTCCGTGAACGTCTGCAGCGTGGCCGCCTGTTCGCGCGCCGAAGCGTCGACCATGTCGGCCAAGGTGGAGTCGGTGAGCACTTCGTTGACGAGGAAGTCGGAGAAGGCGGGCAGCGTCATGCCGCCGGTGCTCGCATCGCCGTGCTGCGTGTAGTAGTAGAGCAGCAGCTGTTTGGCGTCCGCCGCGTCCATGCCGAGAAAGTCCGCCAGCGACTCCGCCGTCCGCTGCTGCGTGAGCGCGGCGGGGTCGGTGAACTTTTGCAGTGTCTGAAGATTGGCCGTCATGCCCGCGTCGAGATACGGCGCGAAGGCGGCGTTATTTGCCACGTGGTCGGTGACAAAGCGCAGAAACCGCCCGGCCGGGATGGTCACGGCGCGGCCGCCGCTGTGGGCATCGTAATAGATCATGCCCAGCATATCGGCGCTGACCGGGACGCTGGCGTCGAGCGCGCCGACGACATTGGCCATCTGCGCGGCGGTGTACTGCCTGCCGAGCGTGGTGGAGTAGGCCATGGCGCTCTTGACGTTCGGGTCGGCCTCGAGCCGGTCCGCCAGCGCGGCCACGGCGTCCTCGTCGGCGTTGTTGTACAGCACGACGATGGGGTTGTCCGGCGGGAACACCTCCGCGACCGGGTCGGCGTCCGTGAGCGTGTAGGCGATCTGGGTCGACAGCTGCAGGATATACGTACCCGCGAACAGCAGCACGAACGCCGCTGCGATCGCGCCGCGCCCCCGGTAGCTGAAGCGGCCGAGCGCCGCGAGCACGCTCCGGCGCTCGCGCTTGGGCGCGCGCGGCTTTTTCGTCGTCTTGCGCACGAGCTTATCCGCCCACAAAATCAGGCCGGGTAGCACCGTGAACACGCACAGCAGGCTGCACAGCACGCCCTTGGCCAGCACGATGCCGAGATCCATGCCGATCTTGAAGCGCATGAACACCAGCATCAGCAATCCCACGATCGTCGTGACCGAGCTGCCGGTGATCGAGCCGAACGCCGCCGTGAGCGCGCGCGTCATGGCAGCCTCGCGGTCGGGATCGGCCTGCAGCTCCTGCCGGTAGCGATTCATGAGGATGATGGAATAGTCCATTGAGAGCGCGAGCTGCAAAATGGCCGAGATGCTCGCCGTGACGTCCGACGTCTCGCCGAGGAAGATGTTCGTGCCCTGGTTGATGAGCACGGCGATGCCGATCGTGATGAGAAACAGCACCGGCTCGAAGTACGACGGGCAGGCGATGAGCAGGATCGTCGTCACAAGCACGATCGAGAGGATGAACACGATCGGCGGGATGTCCGGTGTCGAGGTGTCGTCGCTGCGCACGGCCACGTCGTAGTCGGCGAAGCGGTCGGCCACGTCGCGCTCGATCTGCGCCTCCTCGTCGGACTTGTAGTCATACTGCGTCGTGAGCTTGTAGAGCGTGGCGTCGCCGCGGTTATAGTCGTCGCTGTCCGGCTCGTAGGCCACGCTGTCCACGTTCGGGATCTCCGCCAGCTGCTCGCGGATGGCGAGCTTGTCGCGCGCGTCCAGCCCGCGGAACATGACGCGGATGGTGTACGTCTCCGCCACGTCGGGGAAGGCCTCATTCATGCGGTCCATGCCGATCTTCATCTGCGAGCTGTCCGGCAGGTACTTGGTCATGTCGGTGTTGATGCCGACGAAGGGCATCAGCGCCGCGCAGACCACCGCCAGAGCCAGCATGACGACAAGCAATAGCCTGCGTTTTTTGACGATGAAAGCTGCGATCTTCTGCATGGCCTGAGAAACTCCTTTCGCGCGCCGGCAGGTAGTCAAAAGCAAAAAACCAATGGTTAGAGTCAATTGAATATTATAGCACATCGGCGAAAAATGTGGTATGCTTATTTCAAACATTTTTAACTAAATATATTAAGGAGGCTATCCGATGAAAAACGATTTTCTGACACTCATAAAGACCCGGCGGAGCATCCGCGCCTACAAGCCGGACGCCGTGCCCGCAGACACACTCGCGCGCGTGCTCGAGGCCGGCACCTACGCCCCGTCGGCCATGGGCGAGCAGTCGGCGACGATCGTCGCCGTGGAGACGAAAGCTTACCGCGACCGTCTGACAAAGCTCAACGCCGCCGTGATCGGCAGGGACGTCGACCCCTACTACGGCGCGCCGGTGATCGTGGTCGTGCTCGGCGACGGAGAGCGCGCAAATTATCTGGCCGACGGCAGCTGTGTGCTCGAAAACCTCATGCTGGCCGCGCACGCCGAGGGGCTCGGCACCGTGTGGGTCAACCGCGAGCGCGAGATCTTTGACAGCCCGGACGGCAAGGCGCTTCTGCGCGACTGGGGCCTGCCGGAGACGCTGCGCGGCGTCGGCGCGATCGCGCTCGGCTATGCCGCCGGCCCTGCACCGGAGGCCGCCCCGCGCAAGGAAAACTACATCGTACACGTCTGAGCATTCGCTCAAGCGGAAAGCCCGCCCGCCGGAAATTCCGGCGGGCGGGCTGCTATGTAGAGAGAAAATCGCTCAGTCGATATGGATGACCGGCTCGGTCAGTTCCGCGGCGGTCACGTTGGGGTTGTGATAGTGCTCGCGGCGGTCGGTGATCCTGCCGATCGAGATGGCCTGCTGCGGGCAGTACTGCAGGCAGCTCAGGCACTGGATGCAGTTGCCGCCGATGACGGCGCGGCCGCCCTCGATGCGGATGTTGCCGCGCGGGCAGAGCCGGGCGCACTGACCGCAGGCGACGCACGCATCGCTGACGGCAAACTTCTGCGCCTTGCCGGCCACGATCTTCGGCCAGACGCTGCTCTCGAGCTGGTTGACGGGCTTTTTCGGCGGAGTCTTGGGCGAGACCGCCCGGGCAAGAACATCCTGCGCGATCTGCTTTGCCTTTTTGTCCGCGCGGCGCTGCGCCATGGCGGGCGTCACCGGCGGCAGCATCACGCTGTGCGGCAGCAGCCAGATGCACGTGCACTGGTGCGACACGGCCGTCCAGTAGCGCAGGGGGATGATGCTGTTGAGCTTGTACAGGCCGGAGCCCATGTAGCCCGCGTACTGGCAGACGCCGAACGTATACGCCGTGAGGCCGACCTGGATCTTGCGCAGCGACTCCTCCACGCCGCCGGGCAGACCGCCGCCGTAGCACGGGAAGACGAAGCCGACGCGCTTGGCGTCACGCACGTCCGTGACCGCGGGCTCTTTGCGCATAAGGATGATGTCCGTGTCGCCCAGCTCCCGGGCGATGGTTTTCGCCATGTCGAGACAGTTGCCGGTGCCAGAGTAGCAGAAGATCACATTTTCGCTCATGTGAAACACTCCCTTAAATTTTGATTGTCCCTATTGTACACCAAGCCTTTTTGCGATACAATAGTACCGTAAAATATAGAACGTTGGAGACCAAAATGTACCACATCAAGAACGACAAACGCGCGCGGGCGTCTACGGAGCTTATTTGCGCGGGCCTTTTGGCCTGCATGAAAGAAAAACCGTTCGCGCGCATCACGATCACGGACGTGCAGCGCGCCTCGACGGTGAGCCGCTCGACGTTTTACCGCAACTTCGACTGCCTCGAGGACGTGCTGGCGCTGCTGTGCGACCGCGGGTTTCAGGCCGTGTTCAGCGAGTACAACGCCCTGCCGCCCGAGCAGCGCGGCAGTCTGGCCAAGGCGGTGTTTCAGTACTGGTTCCACAACAGCGCGGTGCTCGAGGCGCTCGTGCAGATCCACCGGACGGACATTTTGTTCGACAGTCTGCGCCGCAGCTCCGGCCTGATCCAGGCGCTGCGGCCGATGGTGGACGATCCCGCGCGGTTTGATTATTTCGTTGCCATCATCACGTCGTCCATGATCGGCGTGCTGACCGTCTGGGTCGAGCACGGCAAGACGGAGACGGAGGTTCAGATGGTGCAAAAGCTCACGAGCGCCTTCATCGAGATGGCGATCCTGGAGCTGCCCGGCTGAGAAAACCCGGCCTTTCCCGCACTGGGAAAGGCCGGGTTTCTGTTTGCTTTTACGGTACGATGCGTGTGCCGCTCTCGCCGCGCATGGCGGCCGGGGCCTGCTCGAGCGAGGCGATGACGGCGCGCCGCCGCCAGCCGCTGCGCACGAACTGCACGGCCGCGGCCACCTTCGGCTGCATGGAGCCGGCGCCGAACTGCCCGGCGCGCAGGTAGGTCTCCGCCTCATCCACGTGCAGCTCGTCGAGCGCCCGCTGCTCCGGCGTGCCGAAGTTCAGGCAGACGTGGTCGACCGCCGTGAGGATGAACAGATAGTCCGCGCCGACGGCTTCGGCCAGGCACGCGGAGGCAAAGTCCTTGTCGATGACGGCGTCCACGCCGTAGTAGTCCCCGTGCGCGTCGCGCACGACGGGCACACCGCCGCCGCCGCAGGCGATGACGATATACTCACTGTCGAGCAGGTTCAGAATCGAGCGCCGCTCGGCAATATCCACCGGCTTCGGCGAGGCGACAACGCGCCGCCAGCCGCGGCCGGAGTCCTCCCGCATGCGCAGGGACGGATCGTCACGCATCATCTGCTGCGCGGCGGCCTCGTCGTAAAATGCGCCGATGGGCTTTGTCGGCTCGCCGAACGCGGGGTCGTCCGGGTCGACGACGACCTGCGTGACGACCGTCGCCACCTGCCAGGGCATACCATTGGCGCGCAGCGTGCGGCGCATGCCCTGCTGCAGGTGGTAGCCGATATAGCCCTGGCTCATGGCCGTGCACTCCGGCAGCGGCATGGGCGCGACCTTGGGGTTCGTTTTCGCGGCGGTGTCGAACGCCGCCTGGATCATACCGACCTGCGGGCCGTTGCCGTGGCTGATGATGATCTCGTGGCCCTGATGGATGAGCCCGACGAGCGCCGGGCACGCGGCGGCCACGCGGTCGCGCTGCTCCGCCGGCGTGCTGCCGAGCGCGTTGCCGCCGAGAGCAATGACGATTCTGGCCATGGCGTCACCTGTGCTGCGGCGCGGGCTGCTGCTGCGTGATGCAGTGGATGTTCCCGCCGCCGAACGCGACCTCGCGCGTCTGCACGCCGACCACGCGGCGGTCGGGGAACATGGCCTGCACCTGCTGCACGGCGAGCGCGTCGTTCGCGTCGCCGTACTGCGGCAGGATGACGCCGCCGTTGACGATGAGGAAGTTCATATACGACGCGATGGCGACCTCGCCGTCCTCGCGCGGGATCGTGCCCTCCACGGCGTCGATCGTCGCCGCACCCTGCAGCAGGCAGGGCTGCTGCGTCAGGCAGAGCTTGTGCACCTTCAGTTTGCGGCCCTTGGCGTCCGTCGCCTGCGAGAGCGTGTCGTAGGCGTCGCGCGCCGGCTGATAGAACGGGTTTTGCGGGTCGTCCGTCCAGATGCAGGCGACCTCGCCCGGGCGGATGAAGCAGGCCACGTCGTCGATGTGGCCGTTGGTCTCCTCGGGGTCGATGCCGTCGCGCAGCCAGAGCACCTTCTCGCAGCCGAGATAGTCGCAGAGCATGCGCTCGATCGCGCCGCGGTCCATGTCGGGGTTTCGCCCCTCGGACAGCAGGCACATCTCGGTCGTGAGCACGGTGCCCTCGCCGTCGACGTGGATGGAGCCGCCCTCGAGCACGAAGCCCTCGGTGCGGTAGGAATCGACGCGCTCGATCTCGCAGACCTTCTGCGCGACCTGATCGTCGAGATCCCACGGGAAATAGAGCCCGTCGACCAGCCCGCCCCAGGCGTTGAACGTCCAGTCCACGGCGCGCACGCCGCCGTTGCCGTTGACGAGAAACGTCGGCCCGCAGTCGCGGATCCAGGCGTCGTTGCTCGCCATCTCGACGACGCGCACGGCGCGCGGCAGGCGCTCGCGCGCATTCTGGTACTGCGCCGGGGAGACGCAGACCGTCACGGGTTCAAACTGCAAAATGGCCGTGGCCACGTCCAGAAAGGCTTTCTGCGCGGGCTTGGCGCCGTCGCGCCAGTTGTCGTTGCGCTCCGGCCAGAGCATCCAGACGCCGGCCTGCGGCTCAAACTCCGCAGGCATCCGGTAGCCGTCGAGCTTCGGCGTAGAACCGGTGATTCGTTTTGCCATAACGTTTTCCTCCTAAGAATGATGCCGGCGCGCACGCGCCGCGATGAGAATTTCGCCGATGACGATGCTGAGGATCGACCCGATCGTGATCGGCAGATAGTACGAGAGCGTGTCCGTATCGAACGACAGCGGCACCGCCGTGAAGAAGATCGAGATGAGGATGAGCGCCATGGGCACATAGGCCAGCACGCGCAGCATCCCGTGCCCGCCCGGCACGCGAAACGGCCGCTCGGAATCGGGGTCGATCTCCCGCAGGCGCAAAAACGCCGGGAACACGGGCGCATAGCTCAGCAGGAGCATGACGAGGTTGAGCGCAAAAAAGCTCCAGAACAGGGACGAATCCGGCGAGAGCAGCTCGATGATGATGCCGAGGATGCACACGACGCTCGCCACGATGCCGCTCGTGAGCGCGGAGCCGATGGGCATGTCGTTTTTCGCCCAGCGCTTTGCAAAGATCGCGGGCATGTCGCCGTTTTCGGCGGCGTAGGCCGCCGTGGAGTTCACGCCCATGGACCACGAGATCATGTTGCCGAACAGCGTGACGAGAAACAGCAGCGCCACCGCGCCGACGAACCAGCCGCTCGTGCGGCCGGTCATGAGCGAGACGGCGTCGATGAGGCCCGAGTCCTCGCTGATCTCGTGCGTGGGGATGGCCGCGCCGATGCCGAAGGCCGAAAACAGGTAGATGAGCGCGATGACGATGCCACCGGTGACGACGGCCTGCGGGATCTGGCGCTTGGGGTCGCGCATATTGTCGGCATACGTGCACACGACCTCGAAGCCCAGGAAGTTGAAGATGATGACCGAGATATATGACAGGCTGTGCAGGTCAAACCCCGGCAGGAACGTGCGGAAGGCCATGTCGTTGACAAAGCCGTTTTTCACGACGTAGACGATGCCGAGCACGCCGACCGTCAGCGCGAGGATCATTTTGATGGCGGCGCTGATGTTGAGGATGAGGATGCTGTCGCACACGGGGTAAAATGCGATCCACGTGACGATCCAGATGAAGGCGAGCTCGATGAGCAGCTTTGCCAGCCACCCGAACTGCAGCCCTGTGAGCACGCCGAGCAGCTCCGGGCACACGACGGCGAGCGAGGCCATCCACAGCGGAAAGTTGATCCAGTAATACCACGAGGCGCGCGCGCCCCACTTCGAGCGCGGGAACGCCTTGTTGATCCAGTCATAGAGCCCGCCGTCGCCGGTATACGTCGTGCCGAGCTCGGACGAGATCATGCCGTACGGCAGCAGGAAGGCAATCATCATGAACACCCACCAGAAATACTGGCTGTTGCCGATGGAGGCGACGGGCGCCGCCGCCTCCGCCACGAACACGACGCAGATGACCGAGAGGACGACGTCCGCAAGGCGGAATTTTTTTCGTTCTTCCATGGTGTCTGCTCCTTTGGCAGCCGGTCAGCAGCCGCCGAGCCGCGCGTCGAGGAAGGTGTCGAGCTCCTCCTGCGCCGCGGCAAGCTCCAGCTCCGTCGGGACGCGGCGGCAGCGCGTGAAATACACCAGCAGGCCGCGCATGGCCGTCAGGCGGTTGCCGGCCTGCTCCCAGCAGAGGGAGGCGGCGGAGTCGGCGACCTCGTCGGTCACGTCCTCGCCGCGCGTAGCAGGCAGACAGTGCAGGAACTTGCAGCCGAGCGCGCCGAGCTGCATGAGCTCGCGGTTGACCTGGTAATCGGCAAAGACGCGCACGCGCTCTTCCTTCGGCATCTCGTTTTCATACAGGCCGTACCAGACGTCAGTATAGATAAAGTCCGCGCCGCGCACGGCGTCGCGCTCGTCCGTGACGGCCCAGCTGCCGCCGGAGAGCTTGCAGTTGGCCTCCAGAATGCGCTTGTGGTCGGCGTTCAGCTGGTGGCCCTCCGGGCCGTAGTGCACAAAGTGCATGCCGAGCTTCGTGGTGATGAAGCCGAGGGACGCGCACACCTGCGTTCCGTCGCCGACGAAGACGACCTTGCAGTCCTCCAGCCGCTTGCCCTCGGGCAGGTTTTCCTTGATGGTGCACAGGTCGCCGATCTCCTGCGTGGGGTGGTTATAGTCGCTCATGCCGTTGATGACCGGGATCGTGCACGCATCGGCGAGCTCAACGATCGTCTTGTGCTCGATGACGCGGGCCATGACCACGTCGACCAGGCGCGAGAGCACCTTGCCGGTGTCGCCGATGGTCTCGTGGCCGCCGAGCTGGATCATGCCGGGACCGAGATACTGTGCGTGGCCGCCGAGCTGGCTCATGGCCGTCTCGAACGACACGCGCGTGCGGGTGCTCGACTGCTGAAAGATCATGCCGAGGTTCATATCTTTCATCAGCGGGGGATAATAACCCCGGCGGATGGCGCGCTTGATGGCGAGCGACAGGTCGATGATGTCCAGCAGTTCCTGTTTTGTGAAATCGTTGGTGTCAATAAAATCTTTTTTGTACATATCCATTCCTCCAAAGCCGCAGTTTACGGGATTTGCTTCCCGGTTATTGTCGGCGGATTTGCGTGCGGATATGCGCGCCGGACGAATTTTCCGTTTTCGCGGCACAGATCGGCGCCGTTTTTTCGCCGAACAAAAAACACGCCCGCAGAAGCTTCGGCTTCTGCGGGCGTGCCGCGTTGTTTTTTTCATTGAAAAGCGCCGGTTTTCCCGGCAATTTTTTGCATATACAGATTTATGTTATCACTTTGTCTTGCTTTTGGCAAGCGCTTTCCTGCAGCTTTTCCGCTTTTCAGGCAGAAAAAAGCGAAATGTCCGTTAATAATCACTTGTTACACATATTGACATGATTCAGGCAAAGTTCTATAATAAATGCGTGTTAACGTTCTGCGCTTGTGCAAAATGTCGAATTTTCATCGTTGGCGCGGAATTTGTGCATCGAAGGAGGGAATGCGCGAATGAGAGACCTGAAGCATCTGATCTATTTTGAGAACCTGCTGCAGCAGGCAAACAACGACCTGGTTCAGGACGCCTGCAAGGATGGGCGGCTGGCGCTGGCATGGAACTGTTCGTACATACCGGAGGTTTTGCTGGACACGGACAACTGCTTTGGCGTGCGCCTGCGCGCGCCAAACTGCACGAACCCCGATATGGCCACCTACTACATGACCAACCGCTCGTGCCCGTACTCCAAGAGCATCCTCGAGCGTGCGTTTGAGGGCGGCTACAACTTTATCTCCGCGCTCATCGGGCAGGAGTGCTGCACGACGATGAACCGCATGGAGCAGTATTTTGAATACTGCGAGCTGATCCCGAACGACAAGTTCTTCTGCACGTATCTCGACATGCCGCTGCGCAAGACCGAGTGGCACGCGGGCTACTACCGCCGCCAGATCGAGCAGAAGATCATCCAGCCGCTCGAAAAGGTCTACGGCGTGGACTTCTCGGAGGAAAAGCTGCGCAAGGCCGTCGAGCAGTTCAACGAAGTGTGCCGCATCATCACGGAGATGAACGCCATGCGCATGGCGGACAACCCAGTCATCACGGGGTATGAGTTCCACGTCATCCAGCTGTGCACGCAGACGTGCCCGAAGGACCTCATCCTGCCGTACCTGCGCGAGACGCTGCAGGAGCTGCGCGAACGCCAGCCCGACCCGAAGCCGTGGTACCGCGCGCGCATCCTCATCGCCGGAAGCGAGATCGACGACCCCGAGTTCACGAAAATGCTTGAGATGGCCGGCGGCATGGTCGTGGCCGACCGCTACTGCTTCGGCTCGATGCCCGGACGCGAGGAGATCCCGCTCGAGGAGGGCAAGGACATTTTGCAGTCCATCGCCGACTACTATATGTGGCGCAACCAGTGCCCGCGCGCCATGGGCCCCGAGAACATCATCGCGCGCAAGAAATACATCTTCGATCTCGCGGAGAAATACCGCGCCGACGGCATCATCGTCGAGAACATGAAGTTCTGCGAATACTGGGGCTACGAGCGCGCGCAGGACGGCATGTGGTTCTACGAGGGCTATGAGCTGCCGCGCAGCATCCCCGTGTGCCAGATCGAGAAGGATTACACGAGCGCCGCCTCCGGCCAGCTGCGCACCCGGTTCCAGGCGTTCATCGAGTCGCTGGAGATCAAAAAGATCCAGGCGCAGCAATAAGGGAGGGGTTCAGCTATGTGGAAACGCAAACGCACGCTCAAAGAAGAATACGGCACGCTCGGCCACTTCCTGCGGGGTGACAACGAGTGCCATTATCTTGGCGACCTGTACATCGAGGGCACGAACTTCTACTTCCACCGCGAGTGGCGCGGCGTGAAGGACACGGCCTATGCCTTCGCCCGCTGGCTGCAGACCTGGGGCAAGATGGCCGGGCTCATCGGCCGCGACCCGGTGCGCATGATCCGCGCCTTCTGGAAGTATCGCTGGCTGAGCGCATATCTGGCCACGCCGATGATGGTTGACAAATGGATCGAGGGCGACCGCGGCATGGTCCTGCGCGCCGACCTGACAGCCATCGACTGCATGGTGTCCGACTCCATCACGACGCTCTGGCGCGAGATCCGCGCCGACCGCCGCTTCGGCGAGAACAAGTGGACCGAGCGCACGATCGCCTTTGACTACACGCTGCCGAAGCACATCATCTACGGCTTCCCCGGCTACTTCGGCATCAACATCCAGCAGCACGCGGCATTCATGGTGCCGATCCTGAACAAGAACCTCGGCTCGTACTACGTCGACCAGGCTGTCAGCTGCGGCATCCCGGGCGATATGTGCACGCTGCCGCTCGTGGAGACCGGCGTCGCCGTCGAAGGCGAGTACCCCGACATCGGCAACTGCTGGCTCACGACGAACAACCCCTGCGACGCGAACATGATGGACAACGTCGCCATGTACCGCGCGCTCTCAAGCGACGGCAAGAAGGCCGTGCACCCGTTCACGACGCCGCTCATGTATGACGACCCGACCTGCAAGGAGCTCGGCGTGCACGAGGTGTACGACGCCATCCACTTCCTCGAAGAGCAGTTCCACCAGCCGTTCAACTGGGACACGTTCATCCAGCACATCGAAAACACCAACCAGTTCAACCGCGAGGAGACCGAGCGCTGGGACGTCTATGCCAAGACGAACAACGGCGCGCTCAACCCCGTGTGCCAGGGGCTGTTCCGCATCTACTTCTACCAGCAGGGCGGCAACGAGTACTTCCTCAAGGCCTCGCACAAGCTCATGCGCATCTTTGATAAATGCGTGCGCAAGAACATCGACACCTTCCCGCTCACGCGCCACCGCGCCATCGCCTGGAGCTGCGGCTCGACGTATTACGCACACGGCGTGCAGTGGCTGTATAACTGCTGGGGCATCCTGTGCCTGATCAACATGGACTCGCTGACCGGCCACAACATCGTCGACACCGAGGACCGCGACATCATGATGAGCGACGTGGCCGACTGGCACGCCCGCACCCCGATGCGCACGCACACCGTCGGCGGCAACCGCCACCTGATGCAGATGTGGGAGACGGCGGAGAAGTTCAACTGCGACATGATCATCATGTACGACGACATCGGCTGCAAGGGCATGGCCGGTGCGCAGGGCCTGATCGAGGAGGAGATCCGCAAGCACGACGAGCGCTTCCACACGGTGTGGATGCCGCACTCGCTGATGGATCACCGCATCGTCTCGCCGGCCGAGGCGCGCCGCACCGTCAACGAATACATGATCAACGTCATGCACGAGGAGCCGGTCGATCCGTCGCTGCTCGACTTTGACGACAGCATGGGCTGGTAAAGGAGGTCCACCGATATGAAATGCAAATTTGCGCAGTTCCTGTTCCGAGCTTTTGGCATCACCGGCGGCGCGCTGGCCGTGCTGTTCGTGATCTATTACTATAACCTCGACATGAAGCTCATGCGCTCCGTCGTCGTGCCGTTTTTGAACAAACACTATGACAGCGTCAAGCGCGAGCACCAGATCTGACAGGGGAGGAGCAAACCATGGCAGTCAATCATAATGTCAACCCCCGGCCGCTGACCGCCGAGGAAAAGGAAAACCGCGCCCGCGGCGTGTATGACAGCTTTGCGACCTATGTGGTCTTCTGCGGGCACTGCCGCTACGTGCGCAAGACGAATATGTACATCATGCGCGCCGAGGCTTTTATCGACGAGCTCAAAGCCCGCGGCGAGGTCTGCCCCCAGTGCGGCAGGCAGGAGTGGACGCTTGGCTACCCGATGGGCACGACCACCGGCTTCGTCAAGTTCTGACACGCGCACCGCAGCAGGCCCCCGCACCCGCGAGGGCCTGCTTTTTTGCGCAGATTCCGGCACATTTGCGCGACGCTTGTTGCATATCGCCGAAAATGGGAAATTTCGTTTCCCTGCGCGCATGCATATGTTATAGTAGTGACAATCTCAGCGCAACAACATGAAGGAGGAGAGACCATGGCACAACTCAGACCGAAGATCGTGAAGCTGGCGAAGATCATTGGGGGCGTCACCGGCATCACGACCAGGATCGACGAAAACGCGCCCGAATACTACTGCATGGCAGGCATCCTGACCGACGAGGAAGCGGATGTCGCCATCGCGGCCGGCCTGCGTAAGGAGCGCACCGCGGCCTACCTGGCCAGGAAGGTCGGCAAGACCGTGCAGGAGGTGCAGCCCCTGCTCGACAACCTCGTGTACTACGGCATCTTCCGCCGCTCGCACAACGAGACGCTCGGCGAGGACACGTATTACATGCAGATCTTCGCGCCCGGCATCCTCGAGATGATGGTCAACCAGAAGGAGCTGCTCGACACGCATCCGGAGGTCGGCCGCGCGTTTGAGGAATACACCCGCAACCTCGCAGCGAACATGGGCGCCATGATCCCCGACGGCTACGGCCTCATGCGCGTCATCCCGGTCGAGAGCGCGCTCGAGGGCATTCCCGGCGTGAACGAATTTGAGCGCATCTCGCACTATCTGGACAAGTACGACCGCTTCTCCGTGTCCCCGTGCTCCTGCCGCGCATCGCGCACGAGCATCGGCGACGGCTGCGGCCACCTCGACGAGGATATGTGCATCCAGATGGGCAAGGGCGCCGAGCACTACATCCGCTCCGGCCGCGCCAAGGAGATCACGCGCGAGCAGGCGCTCGAGATCATTAAGCGCGCCGAGGAAAACGGCCTCATGCACGACATGGTCAACATCGAAGAGCCGGGCGAGAGCGCGGCCATCTGCAACTGCTGCGCCTGCGCCTGCTTTGGCCTGCGCGTTGGCCTGATGTACGGCGCGCGCGACGCGATCCGCTCCAACTACGTTGCCGAGGTGGACGAGGCCAAGTGCGTCGCCTGCGGCCAGTGCGTGGAGACCTGCCCCGGCAACGCGCTCAAGCTCGGCCAGAAGCTCTGCTCGACCGAGGATCTGACACAGAAGCCGAACTACGTCAAGCTCTCCGAGACCCTGCATCCGAAGCGCACGTGGGACCCGAACTACCGCGAGGACCACGAGGACGTCGTGCCCACCGGCACCGCCCCGTGCAAGACCGCCTGCCCGGCGCACATCCCCGTGCAGGGCTATCTGAAGCTCGCCGCGCAGGGCCGCTACACGGACGCGCTCGAACTCATCAAGAAAGAAAACCCGTTCCCGGCCGTCTGCGGCCGCATCTGCAACAAGCGCTGCGAGGCCGAGTGCACCCGCGGCAGCGTGGACGAGGCCGTCGCCATCGACGAGGTCAAGCGCTTCATCGCCGACCATGACCTGCACGAGGCCACGCGCTACGTGCCGAAGCTGCTCAACCAGATCGGCCGCCCGTACACGGAGAAGATCGCCGTCATCGGCGCCGGCCCTGCCGGCATGAGCTGTGCCTACTACCTCGCCAACAAGGGCTACCCCGTGACCGTGTTCGACCGCAACCCGGTGCCCGGCGGCATGCTCACGCTCGGCATCCCGAGCTTCCGGCTGGAAAAAGACGTGCTCAACGCCGAGATCGACATCCTGCGCGAGATGGGCGTCGAGTTCCAATGCGGCGTCGAGGTCGGCAGGGACATCACCATCGAGCAGCTGCGCGCGCAGGGCTACAAGGGCTTCTACGTTGCCATCGGCGCGCAGAAGTCGGCCAAGCTCCGCATCCCGGGCGAGGAGCTCGAGGGCGTCTACGGCGGCGTGGACTTCCTGCGCGCCGTGAACCTCGGCCACGAGACGCATATCGGCAAGCGCTGTGCCGTCATCGGCGGCGGCAACGTGGCCATGGACGTCTGCCGCAGCGCGGTGCGCCTCGGCGCAGACGAGACGTACGTGCTCTACCGCCGCAGCGAAGCCGAACTGCCCGCCGACCCCGAGGAGGTCAAAGAGGCGATGGAAGAGGGCGTGCAGTTCCGCTTCCTGACCGCCCCGGTCGAGATCCTCGGCACGGACGGCAAGGTCACGGGCATCCGTGTGGAGCGCATGGCGCTCGGCGAGCCGGACGAGAAGGGCCGCCGCAAGCCCGTCGGCACGGGCGAATTCGAGACGCTCGCGGTCAATTCCGTCATCGGCGCCATCGGCCAGACGGTCGACTGGGGCACGCTCGACGTCGGCGCGCTCACGACGACGAAGAAGGGCACGGCCGAGGCCGACGCGCTGACCTATCAGACCGCGCAGCCGGACATTTTCGTCGGCGGCGACTGCTACACCGGCCCGAAGTTTGCCATCGACGCCATTGCCGCCGGCAAGGAGGCCGCCATCAGCCTGCACCGCTATGTGCACCCCGGCCAGACGCTCACCGCCGGCCGCGACCGCAGAGTCTACAAGGCGCTCGACAAGGAGCACGTGCTCATCGAGACGGCCGATTTCGATAAAGATCACCGCCAGATGCCGGGCTACAACGCCGCCAAGGCCAAGACCTTCTCCGACGCGCGCGTCACGTTCACGGAAGAGCAGGTGCGCAGGGAGTGCGCCCGCTGCCTCGGCTGCGGCGCGACGAAGGTGGACAGCTACCTGTGCATCGGCTGCGGCCTGTGCACCACGAAGTGCAAGTTCAATGCCATCCACCTCAAGAAGGTGCGCGACTGGCACGCGGGCTCGTATGAGACCATGCCGATCAAGGTCGCCGAGGGCGTCGTCAAGCGCGCGGGCAGCATCGTGAAAAAGGCGGTCAGCAAGTAATGCACGAGCTGGCACTGTGCGACGCGATGCTCAAAATGGTGCGCGATATCTCCCGCGAGCAGGCGCTCGAGGGCGTGCGCAGCATCACGGTCCGCGTCGGGACGCTCTCGGGCGTTGTCCCGCGCTTTCTCACCGACTGCTGGGTCGCCGTGACCGACGGCACGGAGTATGACGGCGTGCCCCTGCGCGTCGAGACGGAGGCGGGCCGCGCCCGCTGTCTCGACTGCGGGGCGGAGTTCGTCGCCGACGTTGAGGACCTCTCCTGCCCGGACTGCGGCGGGAAAAAGCTCATGCCCCTCTCCGGCCGCGACATGACCATTCAGGAGATCGAGGCGTACTGACCCCATATGCAGCAGGCCCCCGCACCCGCGGGGGCCTGTTTGGGCCGCAAAATGCCCCCGGAAGCAGATCGCTTCCGGGGGCATCCTTCATGCACAAATCAAAATCAGAAGTCCGCGTTGCCGACCGTGCGCGGGTGCAGCTCCACATCGCGGATGTTGCTCACGCCGGTCAGGTACATGACCATGCGCTCAAAGCCGAGGCCGAAGCCGGCGTGGCGGCAGCTGCCGTAGCGGCGCAGATCAAGATACCACCAGTAGTCTTCCTCGCGCAGGCCAAGCTCCTGCATGCGCTTGGTGAGCAGGTCGAGCCGCTCCTCGCGCTGGCTGCCGCCGATGATCTCGCCGATGCCCGGCACAAGGCAGTCCGCCGCGGCGACGGTCTTGCCGTCGTCATTCATGCGCATGTAAAACGCCTTGATCTCCTTCGGATAATCCGTGACGAACACGGGCTTGTTGAACACCTGCTCGGTCAGGTAGCGCTCGTGCTCCGTCTGCAGGTCGATGCCCCACTCAACGGGGTAGTCGAACTTGTGGCCGGAGTCTTTGAGCAGCTTCACAGCGTCGGTATACGTGATGCGGCCGAAATCGTTGTCCACCACGTTGCGCAGGCGCTCGAGCAGGCCCTTGTCCACGAAGGAATTGAAAAATTCCATCTCCTGCGGGCACTTTTCGAGCACGGTGTTGATGATGAACTTCACCATCGCCTCCATGCACTCGAGATCGTCGTCGAGGTCGGCAAACGCCATCTCCGGCTCGATCATCCAGAACTCGGCGGCGTGGCGCTGGGTGTTGGAGTTCTCGGCGCGGAACGTCGGGCCGAAGGTGTACACGTCGCCAAAGGCGAGCGCGAAGTTCTCGGCGTTGAGCTGGCCGGACACGGTCAGGTTCGTGCTCTTGCCGAAGAAGTCCTTGGAGAAATCGACCTTACCGTCCGCCGTGCGCGGAAGATTGTCGAGGTCGAGCGTCGTGACGCGGAACATCTCGCCCGCGCCCTCACAGTCAGAGCCCGTGATGATCGGGGTCTGGACGTAGACGAAGCCGCGGTCCTGGAAGAACGTGTGCACCGCCTGCGCGGCCACGCTGCGGACGCGGAACGTCGCGCTGAAGAGGTTCGTGCGCGGACGCAGATGCTGGATCGTGCGCAGGAACTCCACGCTGTGGCGCTTTTTCTGCAGCGGATAGTCCGGCGCGGACACGCCCTCGACCGTGACGCTGTCGGCCTTGAGCTCAAACGGCTGCTTGGCGTCCGGCGTGAGCACGAGCTCGCCGTGCACGATGAACGCCGCGCCGACGTTCTGGCGGGCGACCTCGTCGTAATTTTCGAGCTTGCCGCGCTCGAGCACAACCTGCAGGCTCTTGAAGCAGCTGCCGTCGTTGAGCTCGATAAAGCCGAAATTCTTCATGTCGCGGATCGTGCGCGCCCAGCCGCAGACGGTCAGAGTCTTGCCGCCGAAGGTCTCCGGGGATGCATAGATACCGGCGATGCGCTGTCTTTTCATATCATCAGCCTCGTTTCCGATGGATTTTGAGAGATAACTTCCTTATTATACGCACAATGCGCGTGTTTTTCAACCGCTTCTTGCGCGCACAAACACAAAACCGGCGGATTTCCCGCCGGTTTTGCTCAGAGATTCGCTGTTATGCGATGATGTGGATCGCAGCGTGGTTGTTGCGCAGCGTCACGTCCGTCGTCACGCCGCCGGCCTCACCGTCGCGCGTCCACGCCACGGGCTCTTCAAATGTGAAGCGCAGATTCTTGGACTGCACGAGAATGACATTCTCATTGTCGTAGTTCTGGTTGAGCACGCCCGAGATAATGCGGCTCAGGTCGCCGAACTGCTTCGGACGGCGAATGAGCAGCGTCTCGAACAGGCCGTCGCCCAGGCTCACGAGGTCCTTGCGCAGGCGCACCATGCCGGCCACGGAGGTCGAGTTCGACACGCCGCCGAAGATGAAGTCGCCGTCGACCGTGCCGCCGTCGTACTCCACGTGCGCGCAGTAATGGTCGATGGTGTTGAGCCGGCCCATCGCCTCGAGCACGTAGGCCAGGTGGCCGAGCGCCTGCTTTTCGTTCTGCGGCGTCTCATAACTCACGGCCGTGAACGCGCCGAACGCCGCGACGTAGGTGAAAAAGCTCTGCTCGCCGAAGCTGCCGACATCAAACGCCGTCGGCGTGCCGGTCACGATGCGCAGGGCCGCGTCCGTCGCGTTTTTCGGCAGGCCGAGCGTCGAGGCCACATCGTTCGTCGTGCCCATCGGGATATAGCCCAGCGGGGGCGGGTTCGGCACCTGCATCAGGCCCGAGACGACCTCGCTGAGCGTGCCGTCGCCGCCGATGCAGGCCACGGTGTCATACTCCACCGCGTGCTGCGCGGCAAACACGGTCGCGTCGCCGCGGCCCTGCGTGAAGTACACCGTCGTCAGGTATCCGCCGCTGTCGAGAATGTTCATCACCTCGCCGAAGCCGGTCTTGTAGCCGCTGCGTCCGGCCATGGGGTTGATGATCAGCATCATACGTTTTTTCATAATCAGCCTCCTGTCGGGGTAGCAAAAAGGGCATGGCAAACTGCCATGCCCCCGAGATTCTGTGGATCAGCCAAGCTCGTTCATTTTCTGAGCCATCGCAGACTTCTTGTGCGCTGCGTTGTTCTTGTGGATCAGACCCTTGCCGGCCGCGCGGTCAACAGCCTGGACAGCAACTTTATAGGTACTGACGGCTGCGTCACGGTTGCCTTCGGCAACAGCCGCATCAAACTTCTTCAGGTTGGTCTTCAGGGCGGATTTCTCAGCCTTGTTTTTCAGATTCTGCAGCTTGGACTTTTCGTCTCTCTTCATTGCGGACTTGATGTTCGGCATTTCTCAATCGCCACCTCCTCCTATAAAATTCAGTCATGGGTATGACCGTGCAATGTTCTGCAAGTGTTGATGATATCATCAAACCCTTCAAATTGCAAGCACTTTTTTCGATTTTCATTATAAATGTATCCATTTGTGGCAACGCTTCCAGTGAGCCACAAGATGTGGCGTCAGAAAGGAGTCTGTTATGCCGAATTTTCCCCGCACCGACCTCGCCGTCGAGGCCGAAGCCATCCACCGCAGCGCAGCCGCCGTCACGGAACTGCCCGGCGTGCGCGCCGAGGAGACGAACCGCCGCGGCTTTTCCGTGACCGAGGTGCACGTGCTCGACGCCGCAGGCGAAAATGCGTTATGTAAACCGATTGGCGACTACTACACCCTCGCGCTCGACCCGCTGCTGCGGCGCGAGGACGATGCGTTTGAAAACGCGGCGCAGACGCTCGCCGAGCTGCTGCGCGGCGTGCTGCCGCTGATGCCGGACGCCTCCGTGCTCGTTGTCGGTCTCGGCAACCGGGCGATCACGCCCGACGCCGTCGGCCCGGACGCGATCGACAGCGTCATGGTCACGCGCCACCTGCGCGAGCAGCTGCCGGAGCATTTCGGACAGTTCCGCCCCGTGGCCGCGCTCGCGGCCGGCGTGCTCGGCACGACGGGCGTGGAATCCGCCGATATGATCCGCGCGCTCGCGGCCCATCTGCACCCGGACGCCATCATCGCCGTAGACGCACTCGCCTGCGCGGAGCTCGACCGCCTCGGCCGCACCGTCCAGCTCACGGACACCGGCATCACGCCCGGCAGCGGTGTCGGCAATGACCGCGCCGGTCTCAGCCGCGACACGCTCGGCATTCCGGTCGCGGCCATCGGCCTGCCGACCGTCATTGACGCCGGCGGCTTTTCGGACGACCCCCGTGCAGAGCAGATGTTCGTCACACCGCGCGATATCGACACCGTAGTGCGTGATGCGGCCAAACTCATCGGCTACGGCATCAATCTCGCGCTACACGACGGGCTGACCATCGGCGACGTGGATATGTTCCTGTCCTGAGGTAATGTTTCACGTGAAACACGCCCGCCGCGTTTCGCATTGTTTCACGTGAAACATCACAAAAATTTGCCGCAGCGCCTCCAAGCGGTTGAAAACGCGGCCGCACGCTGTTATAATAGCTGCAAACACGATTCAGGAGGCAAACCATGGGCAAAATCATTGCCGTCGCCAACCAGAAAGGCGGAGTCGGCAAGACGACCACGTGCGTGAATCTGACCTGCGCGCTCAAAAAGCGCGGGCGGCGCGTGCTCCTCGTCGACTGCGACCCACAGGGCAACAGCACCTCCGGCATGGGCGTGGACAAAACCGCGACGCCCAACTGCTACGACATGCTGATGAACGGCGCAGCCGCCGCCGACTGCATCCGCAGCACGAAATACGGCGACGTGCTGCCGGCAAATATGAATCTCTCCGGCTGCTCCGTGGAGCTCGTGAGCTCCGAGCAGCGGGAATACATCATGAAAACTGCGCTCGCCGCGGTGCAGGACGATTACGACTTCATCCTCATCGACTGTCCGCCGTCGCTCGAGTTGCTGACGATCAACGCGCTCGTCGCGGCCGACAGCGTGCTTATCCCGGTGCAGTGCGAATATTACGCGCTCGAGGGCATTGCCGACCTCATGCGCAGCATCAAAATGTGCAACAAGCGCCTGAATCCGGAACTGACGGTGCAGGGCATCGTCATGACCATGTACGACGGCCGCACGAAACTGTCCGATCAGGTCGTGAACGAGGTGCGCAAATTCTTCGGCAAAAAGGTCTACAAGACCATGATCCCGCGCAACGTGCGCCTGTCCGAGGCGCCGAGCCACCGCAAACCCGCCATCGCCTACGACAAAGAGTCGAAGGGCGCGCGGGCGTACCTGCATCTGGCGGGTGAGCTCATCAAGCGCGAGGAAAAGGCGGCAAAAGCGGCGCAGGAAGCGGCCGCAGCGGAGGTGGAACATGGGTAAAGACGGAAAGAAGGGTCTCGGCATGGGCCTCGGCGCGCTCTTCGGGGAGGAATATCCGGCCCCGCAGCCGGAGCGCGAGGAGACCGCGCCCGACCTGCTGCCGATCGAGAAGATCGAGCCGCGCGCCGACCAGCCGCGCAAGCGCTTTGACCCGGAAGCGCTGGAAATGCTCGCAGAATCCATCCGGACGTATGGGCTCATCCAGCCGATCACGGTCCGGCCGCTCGATGGCGGATTTTATCAGATCATCGCAGGCGAGCGCCGTTGGCGCGCCAGCCGCATGGCCGGGCTCAAGGAAGTGCCGGTGCGCATCCTGACAGCGGACGAGCAGCGCGCCATGGAGATGGCGCTGGTCGAAAACCTCCAGCGTGAGGATCTGAATCCCATTGAAGAGGCGAAGGGCTACCGCGCCCTGCAGGATGTCTACGGCATGACGCAGGACGATGTGGCGCAGAGCGTGGGCAAGTCACGTCCCGCTGTTGCGAATGCGACACGGCTGCTGGCGCTGTCCGAGCCGGTGCTGAAGCTCGTCGAGGACGGCACGCTCTCCGCCGGGCACGCGCGCGCGCTCCTGCCGCTCAGCGACCCGGAAATGCAGCTTGCCGCGGCGAAAACCGTCATTGAAAAGGGCCTGTCCGTGCGCCGAGCGGAAGCGCTGGCCGCGCAATTACTGAAGGATACGCAGGAAAAACCGGCAAAAAAGGCCGCCGGTGTGGATTATCTCGGCGAATGCGCGCGGCATCTCGAGCAGGTGCTCGGCCGCAAGGTGCGCATGACGCAGGGCCGAAAGACCGGGCGCATCGAACTGGAATACTACGACGCGGACGACCGCGAGGCGCTGCTGCAGGCGCTCGAGGCCATCGGCCGCAGAAACTGATACACATAGAATGAGGAGACAGAGACACCATGATTGACATTCGACTGATCCGCGAAAACCCCGATCTCGTTCGGGAAAACATCCGCAAAAAATTTCAGGACGCCAAGCTCCCGCTCGTCGACGAAGTGATTGAGCTCGACAAGGCCAACCGCGCCGCCATCAACGAGGCGTCAAATCTGCGCGCTGAGCGCAACGCCCTGTCGAAAAAAATTGGCATGCTCATGGGGCAGGCGAAAAAAGATCCCTCCAAGCTCGAAGAGGCCGAGGCCGTCAAGGCGCAGGTCACCGCGCAGGCGGCGCGTCTGGCCGAGCTTGAAAAGCAGGAGGAGGAACTCGAGGCCAAGATCCACAAGATCATGCTCACCATCCCGCAGATCATCGACCCCAGCGTGCCGCTCGGCCCGGACGACAGCTGCAACGTGGAGGTGCAGCGCTTCGGCGAGGCCGTCGTGCCGGATTTCCCGATCCCGTACCACACGGAGATCATGGAGCGCTTCGACGGCATTGATCTCGACGCCGCGCGCCGTGTCTCCGGCAACGGATTTTACTATCTCATGGGCGATATTGCCCGCCTGCACGAGGCCGTGCTGGCCTACGCGCGCGATTTCATGATCGGCAAGGGCTTTACCTACTGCATCCCGCCGTTCATGATCCACGGCAACGTGGTCGAGGGCGTCATGAGCCAGACGGACATGGACGCCATGATGTACAAGATCGAGGGCGAGGACCTCTATCTGATCGGCACGAGCGAGCACTCCATGATCGGCCGCTACATCGATCAGATCCTCACCGAGGATCAGCTGCCACAGACGATGACGTCCTATTCGCCCTGCTTCCGCAAGGAAAAGGGCGCGCACGGCATCGAGGAGCGCGGCGTGTACCGCATCCACCAGTTTGAAAAGCAGGAGATGATCGTCGTCTGCCGCCCGGAGGAGAGCATGGACTGGTACGAGAAGCTCTGGCGCTACTCCGTCGAGCTCTTCCGCAGCCTGGATATCCCGGTGCGCCAGCTCGAGTGCTGCTCCGGCGACCTTGCCGACCTGAAGGTCAAGTCCTGTGACATCGAGGCCTGGAGCCCGCGCCAGCAGAAGTACTTTGAGGTCTGCTCCTGCTCGAACCTCGGCGATGCGCAGGCCCGCCGCCTGCACATCCGCATCAAGGGCAAGGACGGCAAGAATTATCTCGCCCACACGCTCAACAACACCTGCGTCGCCCCGCCGCGTATGCTCATCGCGTTCCTCGAGAACAACCTGCAGCCCGACGGCAGCGTCGTCATTCCCGAGATGCTGCGCTCGTACATGGGCGGCACGGAAGTCCTCGTACCCAAGCACTGAAACGACAAAGAAAACAGGGGAGGCAGCATCATGAAAAAGCCCGGTTGGCTCGACGAATTCAAAGTATTCATCTCGCGCGGCAACGTCATTGACCTAGCCGTCGGCGTCGTGGTCGGCGGCGCATTCACGGCCATCGTCACCGCGCTCGTCAACGATATCATCAATCCGCTCATCTCGCTCATCATCGGCGGGCTGGACTTCTCCGGCCTGAACATCGGCGTGTTCCCGATCGGCGACCTGATCATGTCCATCATCAACTTCCTGTGCATTTCGCTCGTCGTGTTCTGGATGGTGAAGATCATCAACCGCTTCAACCGCAAGAAAGAAAAGGAGCCAGAACCGGAAGCCCCGGCCAAGCCGACCACGGACGAGCTGCTGGCGGACATTCTCGCCGAGCTCAAGCTGCAAAATGGCCGCGCCGAGGCCGCCAAGACACTGGACGCCGCCGAAGAGGAAAAATCTTCCTCTTCGGAGCGATAAAATAACACTTGACAACCCAAGGCTCATATGTTATAGTATATGAGCCTTGAGGGTCAAGTTCATATCGCGGAGTGGAGCAGTTCGGTAGCTCGTCGGGCTCATAACCCGGAGGTCGCAGGTTCAAATCCTGTCTCCGCAACCAAATTCATTACCGTTGTTGATACCATATCAACAACGGTAATTTTTTATTTTCTGTGCGTTCTGTTAAGGGCTTGACATTCCCTGCTTTTCGCGGTACACTGCTCCTGTCAGTGTAACTGACAGGAGCAGAGGAGGCGAACGCACTTGCCGCACGAGGAGCAGAGAGAAAAGAATATCCGTCTGGTCACGGAGGTCGCGCTGGACTGTTTTCTGGCCAACGGGATCGAAAAGACCAAGGTCGCAGATATCGCGCTGCGCTCCGGGCTCACCGAGCGGTCTGCCTTTCGCTACTTTGAGACCAAGGCCGATCTGGTCCTGGCCGCGTCCCTGCTCTACTGGAAGCGCATCCTCGAGCGCATCGACCGGATGTCCCACACCGTGGCCGACGGCAGCACGACCGGCCTGCAGGACACGGAAAACGTCCTCGTCTGCTATTCCCAGCTCTATCGCCTCGACCCGAACGGCATGCGCTTCACGCTCGACGCGGAGTTGACGCTGCATGCCGCGGGCAGACTCCACGAGATCAAAAACCAGCCGCCCGAGCCGTTTGAGACCTCCGGCGGCCCGATGGCCAAGGCGATCCGCAAGGGACTTGCCGACGGCTCGATCAGCCCGGAGGTCGACGTGCGGGAGATCTACTACAACTCCTACGACGCGATCCTCGGCATCATGCAGCGCCTGTCTATCGGCGGCTCGCCGAGCGCGAGCGCGCTTGATTACGACAGCCGGATGCGCCACCTGAGCCAGATGTTCGTGCGCGCACTCAGCGGCAAATAACCACATACACAGCAGATCCCGAGCGATCGGGATTTGTGTATACCCGATTATGTCAGTTTGGCTGACACAAGCGGAGAAGGAAGATAGAAATCCAAAGAAAGAAGGGCCGCAATGAAGGAACTGAAGCATTTGATGTACTTTGAGCGCCTGCTGGACGACGCGCACAACGAACTTGTCCGTCAGGCCGAGGCGGAAGGAGATCTGGCGATCGGCTATACCTGCTTTCACGCACCAGAGGTACTGCTGAATCTGGGCAGTTGCTTCTCGGTGCGTCTGCGCGCGCCGCACACCACCTCCATGGAGCTGGCCACCTACTACATGGCCAACAACAGCTGCGAGTTTTCCCGCGCGATCCTCGAGCGCGCGCTTGAGGGCAACTATGGCTTCCTGCACGCCATGGCGGGCGTCGACGTGTGCGAGGCCAACAACCGCGCCATCGAGAACATGGAGATCATGCACGCGCAGGGTGCGGACAAGGACAAATTCTTCTACTGCAACCTCGACATCCCGTATTCCGACGATGAGGACTGCGTCGAGCACATCTGCGAGCAGGTCTCGCGCAAGATCCTCAAGCCCATGCGCGAAAACTACGGCGTCGATACCTCGGACGCTGCCATCCGCACTGCGGTCAGCGAGCACAACGAGATCTGCCGCATCCTCACCGAGATCGGCGAGACGCGCAAGCTGGACAACCCGCCCATCACGGGCTATGAATACGCCGTGCTCGTGCTCGTGAGCTACGTCTGCCCGAAGCGGCTGATCCTGCCGCTGCTGCGCGAGACGCTCGCCGAGGTAAAGACGCGCGAGGTCGATGCGCAGAAAAACTACCGTGTGCGCGTCGCCGTCGTCGGCTCCGAGATCGACGACCCGGACCTGATCCGGCTCATCGAGAGCTGCGGCGCGCTGGTGGTCGCCGACCGCTACTGCTACGGCAGCTTCCCCGGCCGTCAGGAGATCGTGCTCACCGACGGCGAGGATGCGCTCACGCAGGTGTGCCGCTGGTATCTGCAGCACACCGAGTGCCCGCGCCAGAGCGCGCTGCACCGCGTCCAGTACCGCAACGACCACGTCGCCCAGCTTGTGCATGATTTCAAGGCCGACGGCGCGATCTACGAGCAGATGAAGTTCTGCACCTACTGGTCGTATGAGCGCGTGATCGCAAACCAGGTCATGCCACGTGATTACGGCATCCACATCCTCTCCATCGACCGCCCCTACATCGCGGGGCAGAGCGGCCAGCTGCGCACGCGCGTGCAGGCCTTTGTGGAGAGTCTGGAAATGAAGCAGCTGCGCTCAGCGCAAAAGGAGGACAACTGACATGGCCTACAACCCCAAAACCGGCAAGGGCCTCGGCCGCTTCTATTCCGCCGAGCACCGCGCCTTCCGCGCCCGCGAATGGCGCGGCTTCCGAGACACCTTTTATGATTTCTTCCGCTGGCTGTATCTCTACGGCTTCATGGCCGCAAAGCTTGGCTGCCACCCGATCCTGATGGTCAAGGCCATGCTGCGCTACCGCTGGATGGTGTCCTATCTCACCGCAGCGCACATGGTCGACCGCCACACCATGGGGCTGCGCGGCAAGGAGCTGCGCTATGCACACAACCAGTTTTTCTCCGTGCTGCATAACTCCGTCCTCGGCGTGCGTGACATCATCCTACGCGACAAGAACCTGCGCCCCAACAGCAAGCACGCGGCGAAGCTGCGCGAGAACACCGTCATGTTCGATGAGATGACCCCGCACCTGATCATGATGGGGTTCCCCACCGTGAAGTGGATCGACATCGCCATGTTCGCCATCGGTCTGCCGTCGGAGGTCGACCAGAACGCCAGCATGTTCTACATCGACGCCATGGAGCACCTCGGTCTGCCGGCGGACGTTTGCCCCGAACCCGCCGCCGAGAGCGGCTGCGCCGTGGTGGACGACTATCCGCGCGTCGGCAAGTGCTACTTCACCGGCACGATGCCGTGCGACGGCGCGATCTCGCAGACAAACATCCTCACGCGGCACTTCAAGGAGCTTCCCTCGTTCCAGATCACGCCGCCGCAGCGTGTCAACGAACCGGAAGTGCAGACCTATGCGGTCAAGAACCTGAAAAAGGGCATCGAATTTCTCGAGCAGCAGTTCGGCGTCAAATGGGACTGGGACGCCTTCTGGAAAAACGCCGAAATGTACAACGAGAGCTCGCGCTGTATGATCGAGAAGTGGGACGTCAACTGCACCGAGCACCCACAGGTCTGCGGTGCGGCGCTGGCACTGCAGCGCGAATATGAGTTCATGGCGGCAGCCTGCATGGACAAGTTCATGCTCAAGACGGACCGCCGCGTCACGAAGATGATGCTCAAGGGCTACGAGCAGGACAAGGCGGCCAACGCGCCCCAGCCGAAATACCGCTGCCTCGTCTGGGCATGCCCCGCGCACTATTACACCAACTTTACCTACTGGACGCAGCACTGCTGGGGTGTCACCTGCGTCAACGACATGGAGGCCATGCTCAGCTACCAGCCCATCACCATCGGCGACAAGGAGCAGGCGCTGGCCGATCTCGTGCGCTGCTATGAGAAGATGATGATGCGCTCGCACACCAACGGCGGCTATGTCAACCTGCTCGACGAGTGCTGGAAGATGTGCGAGAAGTTCCACACGAACATCGTCATCATGTACGACCACGTATCGTGCAAGAACGTCGGCGGTCTGCACGGCCTGTTTGAGGATCAGGCGCGCGAGCGCGGCATCCACCTCATCTGGATCCCGCACGACGTCATGGATCCGCGCACGGTCTCGCGCCGCGAGATGCGCGAGGCATTCAGCCAGTATATGGTCACGGTGCTCAACGAGAAGCCGCTTGACCCCACTCTGTTGGATTACGAAGACACACTCAGCTGGTAAGGAGGAACGAATATGGCCTGGTATTGGATCGTGCTCATCGTGCTCGCCGCACTCTTTGTTCTGCTGTTTCTGGCATACATGACCAACGCGGACATGAAGCTCATCGAAAAGATCTACAACGCGCTCATCGCATACCACGACGACAAGGACGTCGAGGAGCAGATCTGACGCGCGCGTCGGGGGGGACACCCCCAAAGCAACAACAAGTCGGGGCGGTCAATGACCGCCCCGACTTTTGCGTCTGCGCATTCTCCCACAAAATCCGGATACAGAGCAGCATTCCGGTCGGCTTCCCTGTTGACATTGTGTTCACATCTTGTTACACTGTCTCTTGCGCCTTTTCACGCAAAACAAACAGAAAAAAGGAAGAAAAAAGAATGAAACTTGTCAAAGCGTACAACAGCGTCAGCCTTGTGCTGCGCATCGTGATCGGCATGGTCATCGGCGCGGCGCTCGCCCTGCTGATTCCCAACGCCGCCGTGACCGCGCCCGGCATCGGCATCCTTGGCACCCTGTTTGTCGGTGCCCTGAAGGCCATCGCCCCGCTGCTGGTCTTTGTCCTCATCATCAGCGCCCTTGCCCAGTCCAAGGAGAAGCTGGGCAAGCAGTTCGGCACCGTCATCGTGCTCTACCTTGTCTCCACGTTCCTGGCGGCTGTCATCGCCGTGATCGCGAGCTACCTGTTCCCCGTGACCATCACGCTGACTGAGGCCGTCTCCGACAGCGCGCCCGAGAGCTTCGCCGCTATCTTCACCGGCCTGCTCAACAACATTGTCTCCAACCCCATCGGCTCAATCGTCTCGGCCAACTATCTCGGCGTTCTGTTCTGGGCTATCGTGCTCGGCTTTGCGTTCAAGAGCGCGTCCGACACGACCAAGAAGTTCCTCGCCGACGCCTCCGAGGCCGTCACCAAGGCGGTGCGCTTCGTCATCAACCTCGCCCCGTTCGGCATTCTGGGTCTCGTGTTCTCCGCCGTTTCCACCAGCGGCCTTGCCATCTTTACCGAGTACGGCAAGCTCCTGCTCATCCTCGTCGGCTGCATGCTCTTTGCCGCCCTCGTCGTTAACCCCATCATGACGTTCATCGTCATCCGCAAGAACCCCTATCCGCTGGTGTTCAAGTGCCTGAAGGAAAGCGGCGTGACCGCGTTCTTCACCCGCTCGTCCGCCGCGAACATCCCCGTGAATATGTCCCTGTGCGAGAGCCTCGGCCTGGACAAGGAGTTCTACTCCGTGTCCATCCCCCTCGGCGCGACCATCAACATGGCGGGCGCGGCCGTCACCATTACCGTCATGACGCTCGCCGCAGTGCACACGCTCGGCATCACCGTGCAGCTGCCCGTTGCGATCATCCTGTCCGTCATGGCAGCGCTCGGCGCGTGCGGCGCGTCCGGCGTTGCGGGCGGCTCGCTGCTGCTCATCCCCATGGCCTGCTCCCTGTTCGGCATCTCCAATGACATCGCCATGCAGGTCGTCGGCGTCGGCTTCATCATCGGCGTCATTCAGGACTCCGTCGAGACCGCCATCAACTCCTCGTCCGATGCGCTGTTCACCGCCGTCGCGGAGTTCAAGCAGTGGCGCAAGGCCGGCAAGGAGATCAAGTTCTGAGCCGATCACTGAAATCGTTGCAGCGCCTCACGGCCTTTCCCGTGAGACGCTGCTTTTTACTGCCGCATTCGTCAAATCCACAAGAAACCCTGCCGGATTTTTGAAGGAATCCGGCAATTTTCTTGACTTTCCTGCTGCAATACTTTAAAATGAAGCCGCTGTGCACGGGCAAAGCACAGCAAAAACAAGAATCAGACCCGACATCTGCGCGGTGCGCGCCGCACAGATGTTTTTCACGTCTGGATGGGAGCGCGTATGAAAACGAAAAACACGAAGAGCTTTGCCAGCCGCTGGGGCTTTATCCTCGCGTCCGTCGGCTCGGCCGTCGGCATGGCCAACGTCTGGGGCTTTCCGAACAAGATGGGCAGCAACGGCGGCGGGGCCTTCCTGCTGATCTACCTGCTGTTTGTGGTCATCTTCAGCACCGTCGGCCTGCCGACGGAGTTCGCCATGGGCCGCCGCGCCGGCACCGGCACGCTCGGCGCCTATGAAAACGCATGGGCCACGCGCGGCAAGACCGCCGGAAAGGTCGGCGGCCTGCTCGGCTGGCTGCCGCTGGCCGGGTCGCTGTGTATCGCCATCGGTTACGCCGTCATCGTGACGTACATTCTCAAGGCGCTGGCCGACTCCCTGCTCGGCACGCTCATGACGGGCGACGCCGCCGTGTGGTTCGCGTCGTTTTCCACGCAGCCGTACTCCGTCATCCCCTACCACGTCATCGTCGTGGCCGGCACACTGCTGACGCTCTTTCTCGGCGCACACAGCATCGAAAAGACCAACAAGGTCATGATGCCGCTGTTTTTCCTCATCTTTGTCGTGCTGGCCGTGCGCGTGGCGCTGCTGCCCGGCTCGGCCGAGGGCTACAAGTTCATGTTCACCCCGCGCTGGGAGGCCCTCAAAGACCCGATGATCTGGATCTGGGCCATGGGGCAGGCGTTTTTCTCCCTGTCCGTCACCGGCAGCGGCATGATCGTCTACGGCGCGTATCTGTCCAAGGACGAGGACGTCGTGGGCGTGGCGCAGCACACGGCCATTTTTGACACCATCGCCGCCGTCGTCGCCGCGCTCGTCATCATCCCCGCCTGCTTTTCCTACGGGCTGGACGTCGGCGCGGGCCCGAGCCTGCTGTTCGTAACGCTGCCGACCATCCTGCAGGACATCCCGCTCGGCCGGCTCTTTGCCGTCATTTTGTACGTCGCCATGATCTTTGCCGGCGTCAGCTCGCTGCAGAATATGTTCGAGGCCGTCGCCGAATCGCTCCTGCACAAGTTCCCGAAGCTCAGCCGCGCGGCCGTGCTCGGCATCCTGTGCGTGCTGTGCCTCGGATTTGGCCTGCTCATGGAGCCCATCTCCAAATGGGGCCCGTGGATGGACCTCGTGTCGATCTACATTATCCCCATCGGCGCGACGCTCGGCGCCGTGTCGTGGTTCTACATCATGAAGAAGGACGACCTGCTCGCCGCCGTCAACACCGGCAGCCGCCGCCACCGCGGCGCGTTCTGGTACGGCGTCGGCCGCTATGTCTACGTGCCGCTGGCCGTGATCCTGTGCTGCGTGGCGCTGTTCATGAACGTGGCGTTCTGAGCATACCATTTCGATCAAAGCCCCCGGGAGGGAACGCATCGCGTTCCCTCCCGGGGGCTTTTTGCTGCCCGGAAGCCGCATATGTTCCCGGCCGCCAGCCGGACCGGCGAGCGAATTCTCAACACGTATATTGGAAGTCGCTCCAAAATATTGTATATTCTGCACAACGATCCTTGACATTTCCGCCGCAAAGTGATGAAAAATCATCACTGGATTGACGTGCGGCACATATTGGGGTTAAAATTATAACATAGCGATCGGCATGGAACGGACGAAAACAGAATAACGTGTAACCAGAATGGGGGGAATGCAGCAATGAGAGACCTGAAGCACCTGACCTACTTCGAGGACCTCCTGCAGGAGGCCAACAACGCACTTGTTGTCCAAGCCCAGGCGGAAGGCAAAAAATGCGTCGCCTTTGTCTGCGAGAACACACCCGAGCCCTTGATGAATCTGGACAACACCTTCGGCGTGCGCCTGCACGCCCCGAACACCGGGTCGATGGACATTGCGACCTATTACATGACGAGCCTCCTGTGCGAGACCAGCCGCTCCCTGCTCGAGCGCGCGGTCGAGGGCGGCTTCAACTTTGCCGAATGCGTCATCGCGCCCGACGGCTGCACGATGATCAACCGCTGCGTGGAAAACATGGAACTGCTCAAGACCATGGGCGCCGGCAAGGACCATTTCTTCTACGAGTACATGGAGATCCCGCTCAAGGCCGACGACAACGGCGTGGACCTGCTCGTGCTCCAGTGCAAAAACCACATCCTCAAGCCCCTGCACGACGCCTTCGGCACGGACGTGTCCGACGCCGCCATCCGCAGGGCGGTGGCCGAGCACAACCGCGTGTGCGCGCTCATCCGCGCGCTCGGCGACTTCCGCAAGGAGGTCCGGCCGCGCATCACGGGTTACGAATTCCACGTGCTGACGCTCGCGACCTATGTCGCGCCGAAGTACCTGCTGATCGACAAACTGGAAGAGACGCTCGAGGAAGTACGCAGCCGCGAGCCGGAGGAGCGGGCATACCGCGCGCGCATCGCGCTCGTCGGCTCCGAGGTGGACGACAGTGAATTCATCCGGCTCATCGAGGACACCGGCGCCTATGTCTGCGCCGACCGGTTCTGCTTCGGCTCGCTGCCGGGACGCGACCCGATCGTGCTCACGGACGAGGAGGACGCACTCACGCAGATCTGCCGCCAGTATGTTTACCGCGGCCAGTGCCCGCGCACGATGAACATGGAAAAGGTCTACGGCCGCAAGCAGTACGTGGCCGACATCGCCAGAGAATACCACGCCGACGGCATCCTCTATGAGCAGATCAAGTTCTGCGATCCGTGGGCATATGAGCGCACGCTCGGCTCGGTGATGCTGCGCGAAGACTTCGGCTTCCCGGTGCTGTCTGTGGACCGTCCGTACAACATCCGCTCCTCGATCGGCCAGATGCGCACGCGCGTGCAGGCCTTTATCGAGAGCATGGAGATCAAAAAAATACAGGGAGGTGTCCGGTAATGGCGACGATCCAGGGCAGACAGCGCACCGGCGACAAACAGCTCGGCGTGCTCTTTGACGGCGGCAAAGTCCGCCGGCGGCGCGAATGGCGCGGCGTGAAGGACACGCTCTATGATTACGGCCGCTGGCTGTACATTCTCTCCATCCTTGCGAAATTCATCGTCAAGCCGCGCAATATCAAGGCCATGTTCCGCTACCGCTGGATGGCCAACTACCTCGCCGTGCCGCACATGGTCGACAAGTTCACGATGGGCCTGCGCGACGAGGCGCTGCGCATCGTGCACACGGCCATGGACTTCGTGGTCTACGACGTGGCCTCCACCATGGACGATATCTTCCGCGGCGACCGCCGCACCGGCAACGACGTGGAGTTTTCCAACAAATGCGTGCTCACGGACGAAAACGAGATGACCGCATTCATGATGGGCTTCCCGAACGTGAAGGCCATCCTGCGTGAGGTGCCGACGATGTTCGTGGCAAACCTGCTCACGCAAAACTCCTCCACGCACTACCTCGACGTGGCGCAGCAGTTCGGCATCGCGGGCGACGTGTGCCCCATGCCGGAGGCCGAGGCCGGCTGCTCCATCGACGACGACTTTGCCGTGCTCGGCGTCTGCGCCGTGCAGTGCAACACGACGTGCGACGGCTCGCTCATGGGCAACGGCCTCATCGCCAAGCGGCTCGAGCGCGAGTACGGCATCCCGACGTTCCAGCTCGTCGCGCCCATGCGCCACCAGGAGGACGACGTGCAGGCCTACGCCGCGCAGGACATCAAAAACGCCATCGCCTTCGTCGAGAAGCACACGGGGCAGAAGTGGGACTGGACACATTACTTTGAGTGCGCCAGGCGCGTCAATGACACCACGCGCAACCGCCTCGCCTGGCTGGAGATGAACAGCACGCCGTTCCCGCAGTTTGTCGGCGCGCCGTTCTCGCTCTATAACGACACGAACTACATGGGCAACTGCGGCCGGTCGGAAAAATTCCCGCCCATCGACCGCAAGATCATGCGTTATGCCGAGCGCGGCAGCCGCGCGCGCCGCATGATGGCCAAAGAATACCGCCACCGCGCCATCGTCTGGGGCGTGCAGCCGCAGTACTGCATCGACATGCTCAACTGGATGGTGCACTGCTGGGGCATCGTGCCGCTGACGGATATGCTCTCGCTGGTCAACACGCGCATGATCGCCGACACCGACACGCCCGAAAACCGCGAGCAGGCGTTCTACGACATGGCGTGGCTGAATGAAAACATGATCATGCGCAACCGCACGCACGGCGGCTACAGGGTGCTCGTCGACGAGCTGTGGGAGTTCTGCGAGACACTGCACGCCGATATGGTCATCATGTGGGAACATATGTCCTGCAAGGCGCTCACCGGCATGCACGGCCAGTTCGAGGAGCAGGCCCGCGCGCGCGGCATCCACCTCGTCTGGGTCTGCCACGACCTGTGCGACCCGCGCGTCTACACGCGCCAGGCCATCCGCGACCAGCTCAACGCCTATATGCGCACCGTCATGCGTGAAGAGCCGCTCGACCCGTCGATCGAGGTTCTGCCGGACGAAAATGCATGGTGAGAAAGGAAGGGGAACGATGCAAATACCGAAATTCGCGTGGCGGCTGCTCGGCGTGAGCGCGGGTGCATTCGCCGTGACGTTCACGATCTACTTTTTCAATCTCGACATGAAGCTGCTGTCGGCCTTCGAGCCGATTTTGCTGCGGCACTATGACCGCATCCCGCGCAACCAGCACCTGTGAGCGCAAAAACAGCTGCGAAGCCAAGGCTTCGCAGCTGTTTGCTTTTTGCCGAGCTCGTTACCGCACCTCGCGCACCATGTCGCGCGTAATGTCGCTGAGACGGCGCGCGCCGCACATATACATCGCGTCCGTCAGCTCTGCGCGCAGCTTCTCCACGTAGGTGACGATGCCCTCCGTGCCGCCGCCGTAGTAGCTGATGAGAAACGGCCGGCAGATCATCACCGCGTCCGCGCCGAGCGCGAGCGCGCGGAAAATGTCCGTGCCCGAACGGATGCCGCCGTCAACGAGGATCTTCACGCGATCCCCCACCGCGTCCGCGATCTCGGGCAGGACGTCCGCCGTCGCGGCACTGCCGGGCAGCACGCGCCCACCGTGGTTCGAGACGACGATGGCCGCCGCGCCGGCCTCCACCGCCTTCTCCGCGCCGCGCACCGTCATGATACCCTTGAGGATCATGGGCATCTGCGCATAGCCGCACAGTTCGCGCAGCTCCGCGACCGTCTTGCTGCCGGCGTCGGGGCTGGCCGCCTTCAGGTGCGGCAGGCCGGCCGAGTCGATAACCACGCTCACGGCAAAGGGCCGCGCCGCGTTGGCAAGGTCGAGGTTTGCCCGGATGGTGTCCATCGACAGCGGATTGATGACCGGCAGGCCGATGCCGCCGTACTGCTGCGAGAGCGCGCACCCGTGCGGGAACACGCGCGCATCCAGCCCGTCGCCAAAGCTCGCGGCGATGCCGGTCTGCGCCGCCGCGGCGATGCAGCAGGCGTTGTAGTCGCGGATGTCGTCCTCAGGATTGAACTGCGCGCGCAGCGAGCCGATGGGCGCCGCGATCACGGGCAGGGAAAATGTCCGGCCGAGCAGCTCCAGCGACGTGTCCACCGGCGTGTTCGGAGCGATGGTGTCCATGTTCAGGCACCAGCGCCGCCACGCGCGCCAGTTGTCGTTCGCGCCGTTGCCGGGCGCTTTTGAGCCGGGGCCGGGCATCGTGTTGCCGCAGCCGAGGCCGTTGCACTCCGGGCAGACCTTGCAGCGCGGGGCCATGCGCGCCCGCGCCCGCTGTAAAACTTCGTTGTAGTCCATGTGGGTTCCTCCGTTCCCGTTTTTGCTTCTCTCCCGCCCATCTTAACAGGAAACGCGCCCGTGCGCCAGAAAAAGTTTCCCTCGGGGCTTGACAAGGCGGAAAAATCCTGTATGATAGAAATCGAGAATCATTCTTATTTTCTATCAGGAGGTCATCCCATGAACGCAACGGTTGCCCAGCTCATCAACGAGCAGATCAATAAGGAGTTTTACTCGGCCTATCTCTATCTGGACTTTGCCAACTACTATGCGGCCGCCGGTCTCGACGGCTTTGAAAACTGGTACCGCGTGCAGGCGCAGGAGGAGCGCGACCACGCGCTGCTGTTTTTCCAGTACCTGCTCAATAACGGCGTTGCCGTCAGCTTCGGCGCCGTCGACGCGCCGGACTGGACGCGCGGCGACCACATGACCCCGCTGAAAAAAGCGCTCGAGCACGAGCAGTACGTCACCTCGCTCATCAACAGCATCTACGCCGCCGCGTATGACGACCGCGACTTCCGCACCATGCAGCTGCTCGACTGGTTTGTCAAAGAGCAGGGCGAGGAGGAAAAGAACGCCGCCGACCTCATAACGAAAATGGAGCTTTTCGGCACGGACGCCAAGGGCCTGTACATGCTCAACAGCGAGCTCAAGGCTCGCGTCTACGCGGCCCCGTCGCTCGTGCTGTAAGCGCATTGCGCAGCAAAAAGCCGCCTCGGTCCAAATTGGACCGAGGCGGCTTTCGTTTCTCTTTCAGAGCGCGGCAAAGATGCGCGCGCCCTGCTTTTTCACCCAGCGGAGCAGCAGTGCGCTGCCCGCCGCCGTCACGACGGCGAAGATGGCCAGATACACCGCTGCACTCAGCGCATTGCCGCACAGGAAGTACAGCCCGCCAAGCGCGAGGGCATAAAACCAGTTGGCAAAGAGCGAGAGCATCACGCAGCCGCTCTGCTTGATGGGCGTGGTCTCGTTGGTCCACGTCAGGTTCGGCATCTTGAGCCCGAGCGCGAGCGCGGCCAGCGCGCTCAGCAGGGTATACAGCAGCGCCACGATCACCAGCAGCGTCTTCTCCAGCACGCTGCCCGGCAGCACAATGACCATGCACAGGGCGCAAAACAGCACCGGCACGCCGGTCAGCACGAGCTGCACGTCCAGCTTCGCGCGCAGCGCCTGCCACGGTACGACCGGCAGCGACTGCACGAGCCACAGATTCCTGCCCTCGAGCGACACGGCGGGCGCGGCCATGTCATTCATCGACGCGAGCAGGCACACCGCCGCGCACATCAGCACCGGCACAACGCCCACGTTGCCGCTGAACACGTCGGCCAGCATCCGGCCGAGCGCGCCGCCCTTGATGAGCAGCACGATGCCCGCCACCGGCAGCATCAGAATGCCGAGCCCGCAGTTGAGCATATAGTTCGGGCTGGCGGTGAAGCGGCGCAGCTCCTTGCCGAACAGCGCCCGCTGCACGCTCTGCGCGCGCACGGCCCTGTGCTCGAAGCGCACCTTCTTCACGCTGCCGGTCGCCGTGGCGATCTTCAGGAAGCTGCGCGCGATGCCCCACAGCGTCAGCGCGAGGAGCGCCGCCTGCGTGACCGTCACGATCCCCATCGCCAGCCAGTCGCCCGCGCCGACGCTGCCGAACAGGTACAGCAGATACGCCGAGCCCCGGATCTTCATGCCGTACACGGCGGCGTTTTCCACCAGCAGTGTGATGAGCGCCTGCGCCTTGTAGTACACGAAGTAATACGCCGCCAGAAACAGCAGCGACAAAAGGACGGTGATGAAGCTCTTGTTTTTCAGCTTCAGGCTGATGCGCGCGACCACCCAGCCGAGCAGGCACGAGAGCACCATCACGATCACGGACACGATCAGCACCATCAGCACGCCGCCGACGATCGTCCCCGCCGTGACCGGTGCCGTGAGCCAGTACACGATCACGCCCGGCACGATGACGACCGCGGCGTACATCAGCCCCAGCAGGTACACGCCCAGCAGGCGCGAGGCCATCACGCAGCGCACCGGGATCGGCAGCGACAGCAGCAGGTCGTTGTCCTTGGACAGGTACAGACTCGAATACGTGCTGAACACGCTGCCGAACGTGCCGAGAAACACCGCGATCAGCCCCATGAGCAGGTAATACAGCCAGCCCATGCCGCTCTCGACCAGGGGGCCGCACAGGCCCACGGCCATGAGCGCGAATATCCCACCGAGGAGGCCCACCATCAGCAGCGCGTAGAGCGCCATGTAGGCGATCGTCGCGCCCCTGGAGCGCATTTTGTTCTTTTTCGGGTCGTAGAAATAGTTGCGGAAGATCTCCGCCATCTGTTTTTTCAGAAGCGTTTTCAGCATGATGCATCCTCCAGCTCCAGGAACACGTCCTCGAGACTGTCGTCGCCCTTGACCTCCTCCATCGTGCCGGAGCGGATGAGCCGCCCGCCCTTGATGATGGCCACCTTGTCGCAGAGCTTTTCGGCGACCTCGAGCACGTGCGTCGAGAAGAAGATCGCGCCGCCGACGTCGCACAGCTCGCGCATCATGCCCTTGAGCAGGTGCGCCGCCTTCGGGTCGAGGCCGACGAACGGTTCGTCCATGATGATGAGCTTCGGGTCGTGGATCCACGCCGCGATGATGGCGAGCTTCTGCTTCATGCCGTGCGAGTACGCGCTGATCGGCTGACCGAGATCGCCCGTGAGCTCGAATGCGTCGGCATACGGCTCGATGCGCGCCCAGCGTTCCGCGGCCGGGATGCCGAAAACGTCGGCAATAAAGTTCAGGTACTGGATGCCGCTCATGAAATCGTACAGATCCGGATTGTCCGGGATGTAGGCGAGCAGCCGCTTGCAGGCCAGCGGCTCGGTTTGGATGGAGTGCCCGCCGATCGTGATCTCGCCCGCGTCAAACTGCAGGATGCCGACGGCCGCCTTGAGCGTCGTCGTCTTGCCGGCGCCGTTGTGGCCGATGAAGCCGTAGATCTCGCCCGGCGCGATGTGCAGGCTCAGATCATCGACGGCCCTTTTCTCGCCGTAGGTCTTGGTAAAATGCTGAATGTTGAGCATGATGTCTCCTCCTGATGATCGCGCCGGTGCGCACCGGCGCTGCTTTCCCATTTTCTCGTGCATTATACCCTCGCGCAGTGTGCGGCGGCAACCGATTTCTCACTTTTTAAGAAATATGTAAGATTTGCTTTGCGCCCCGTGCGCTGCCCGCGCGCGAATGTTTTTATCCCGCGGACGATCTCGCAAAAAAGTTTTTTTGGCGCGGACATTTTGCATTGCGGCGCTTGTATTTCCGGCCTTCCCGCGGTATAGTAGGGACAGAAAGACCCAAACAGATATTTTTACGGGGGTGTTTGCTGTGGAGATCCCACTGCAGGAATTTGAACGCGCGGCACAGCGGCTCAAGGGCGTGCTGCACCACACGGAGCTGGACCTGTCGGCCACGTTCTCAGCCATGACGGGCGGCAACATTTATCTCAAGTACGAAAACAGCCAGAAGACAGGCTCGTTCAAGATCCGCGGCGCGAGCAACAAGATCGCGGCGCTCGTCGAGCGCGGCGAGACCGGTGCCGTCGTGGCCTCATCGGCCGGCAACCATGCGCAGGGCGTGGCCTACGCCGCGCACCGCTTCGGCATCCCGGCCACGATCGTCATGCCCAAGACCGCACCCATCGCCAAGGCGAAGGCCACGGAGGGCTACGGTGCCACCGTTGTGCTCGCGGGCGACTGCTATGACGATGCCTACGCCAAAGCCTGCGAGATCTGCGAGCAGGAGCACGCCACGTTCCTGCACCCCTACAATGACCCCGAGGTCATTGCCGGTCAGGGCACGCTCGGCCTCGAGATCCTCGGCGATCTGCCCACGGCGGACATCGTCATCGTGCCGGCCGGCGGCGGCGGCCTGCTTGCCGGCGTGGCCGCGTGCATTAAGCAGATCAACCCCCGCGTGCAGGTCATCGGCGTGCAGGCCGAGGGCGCGAACGCGATCGCGCAGTCGTTCCATTCGCACAGCTATGTCCAGACCGACTCCGTGGCCACCATCGCCGACGGCATCGCCGTCAAGGCGCCGGGCGACATCACCGTCCCGCTCATCCAGAAATACGCCGACGACGTCGTCACCGTCAACGATCTCGAGATCTCCGAGGCGGTGCTCCTGCTCATGGAGCGCTGCAAGCAGATCGTCGAGCCCTCCGGCGCCGCGCCCGTGGCCGCCGTGCTCAAGGGCAAGGTCGATGTGAAGGGCAAAAACGTCGTGTGCCTGCTCTCCGGCGGCAACATCGACGTGAGCTTCATCCAGTGCATCATCGAGCAGGGCCTCGTGTCCCGCCACCGCCGGCTGCGCTTCACGGTCACGCTGCTCGACCGGCCGGGCAGTCTCGGCAAGCTGCTCAACGACATTGCCGCGCTCGGCGCGAACATCCTCTCCGTGGAGCATGACCGGCTCACCGCCGGGCTCAATCCCAACGAGATCGACGTGCACGTCTCGTGCGAAGTCGGCGGCAAGGAGCACGGCGACCGCGTGCTCGACCAGCTCATTCAAAACGGTTATCACGTAAAAATCGACTGACAGGAGGTCATCATCATGAAAACAGTTGCTACCAATCACGCCCCCGCTGCGCTCGGCCCCTACGCTCAGGCACAGATCTCCGGCGGCTTTGTGTTCACGTCCGGCCAGATCGGCATCGACCCCGCTACCGGCGTCATCGCCGACGGCATCGACGCGCAGGCCCACCAGGTCTTCCGCAATCTGAGCGCCGTGCTGCAGGCGGCCGGCAGCGACATGTCCAAGGCCGTCAAGACGACGGTGTTCATCAAGAACATGGACGATTTCGCCACCGTCAACGCCATTTATGCCGAGTATTTCTCCGAGCCGTTCCCGGCCAGAAGCTGCGTTGAGGTCGCGCGCCTGCCCAAGGACGTGCTCGTCGAGTGCGAGGTCATCGCCGAGGCGTAAGCGCCCGCATAGTCTATTCACCGGTTCTGGGCAGATTTTCTGCTACCTGTTGTCCGGTTTGTGCACATTGACCACAAAATGTGGGAAATTACACATTTCTCTGTATTCCTCTTTGACAATTCCACGGCTTTGTGCTAGAATGAGAGCACTGTTGATAAGAGCAATCTTGTTTTCCGGCCGCAGTCGGGCGGCCGGGAGCACCAGTATTTTAAGGGAGGAATAGGTATGTGCATTCAGGCAATTAAGAGCGTTGGCGTCAAGGAGTACGCTTCCGAGCTCTGGACCTCGATCAAGGAGATCGACGGCGGCAAGATCCTGTCGAGCGCCAGCGGGCTGCTTGAGGTGAACACCAAGGCCATCAAGAAAAAGATCGAGTCGCTCTGTGACGAGAACACCGCTTTCGCCATCCGCGATAAGCTCTACCTGGTCAAGGACTTCTGCCAGTGGCCGGTGAACTACATCCAGGGCCTGATCGGCTAATATCAGTCTTTCTGCTTTGCATGCAAGCAGGAGACCGCCCCGATCCGTTTCGGATCGCGGGCGGTCTCCTGCTTTTTGTTTTTGCCGCGCTCATTCCGGCGCGCGCTCGTCGCCGAAGAAGAACACCGCCACCGTGCCGGGGCCGGCGGGCCGTTTTTTGCTCTTTTCGGCGCTTACCAGCGCACCGTGCGCGGTGCGGCGGCGAAGGAGCTGAACGTCGCGGTCGCGTCCGTCAGCGCGAGCACCTGCGTGTTACCGTCGTCGGCGGCGTACATGCTCTGCAGCTCGGGATAATGGTCGAGCATATCCTGCCGCGCCGCCACGCGGTCGTCCTCCACGGCCGTCGCGCTCACGCGCAGCCAGGTCTCGCCGTCAAACGCGCACAGCTCCACCTTGGGATTGGCCGCCATCTCCTTCGAGACGGCCTTGACCTTACCGGTCTGGATATAGAGCTTGCCCTCGAACAGATTCACCGTGCCGAACGGGCGCACGCGCGGCTGGTCGCCATCGACGGTGGCGAGATAATACGTGCCGCACTTTTTCAGAAATTCATAGACTTCCTGCATGATCGTTTCTCCTTTCTCCGGCTGTGCCGGAATGCGTACCAGATATTTTTCGAGCAGGCGCACGGGGTGATACGATTCCTTCGAGCGCCGCATCCCCTCGTCGCCCACGTCTTCCTCGCGGTTGATGTAGCGCACGTCGGGCGTGACGAAGCACTTGGCATATTCGTTGACCAGCACCTGATAGATGCCCTCGTAGGCAATGTCCGCCTTTTCAATGTGGATGATGAGCGTGTCGCCCACGATCTCCCCGGCGGAAAAACCGGCCACGCGCCCATTCACGCGCAGCAGCCCCGCGAGCGGGGCGTAGGCGGCAAAATCGCGCAGGAACTCCCGCACGCAGCCCTCTTCCGCCTGCGCACTGTCGCTGTCCTTATGGTAGCGGCGGGTGAAGTCGTCAAAAAACGCGCACACCTCCGGCAGGTTCTCCTCCGTGACGCGCTCGAACGCCCAGTCCGGGTACAGGCGCTGAAAGTGGTGGATGTGGTTGCGCTGGCCGTTGAAGCGCCGGCCGCGGAACGTCACCATGTCCTGCGCATCGTAGAGATAGTCGAACCAGTCGCGCACCGGCGTGACCTCCACGTCGCCGAAGCGCGCGCGCAGATTTTCCACATCGGCCGCCGTGGCGGGGAAAAACTGCACCGGCTGCCCCACCGCGCGGCAATATTTCACGAGAAAATCGTAAGCGTTTCCCACATTCTCGCCGATCGGTGTGGAAAACACCGTGCCGAGACCGGGAAACTGCTCGCGCAGCAGCAGCGTGCCGTCCACCTCGAGCGCCGCGTCCTGAAAGTACGGCTGCCAGAGCACGGCCGCGCCGGCCGAGGCGTTGCACAGGCGCGTATCCTGTCGGGCAAAATAACGTGTGAGCAGCGGGATGTCCCGCACGCTCAGCGGATGAAAGGGATCTGTCATGCTTCGGGTTCACCCTCCTGTGCGGCGGCCTCCGCGGCCTGCTCGGCGAGCTTTGCCTTGAGCTCCTCGAAGCAGTGCTTGATGATGGCGTATTCCTGCTCGTTTTCGAGCGCGAACAGGGCAAGCTGGCCATCGTCGCGCGTGTCGTAACGGTTGGCGAACAGCCGCTGCTGCGCGCCTTCGCCGGTCGTGAACACAACGTACGAGCGGCCGTTGTCCTCACAGTCATAGGTGAACAGCACGTCGCACTGCACCTGTTTTCCGTCCGGGCCGAGGACCGCGAACGTTCCGTTTTCAAACATGGTCTTGTACTCCTTTTCGGGATTTGCCCCCATCATAGCATATCGCGCGCCATTTTGCCACTGCGTTTTCCGGCACCCATCTGGTCGCCGATCCGCAGACCAGATGGGCAGCAAAAAGGTGATGATTCACCACACTGTCTGCTTTTTCCGAAGATTTTCACGAAAATTTCGAAAAAAATCACAATTTTTATGCAACGAAATGTTGATTATTGTTCGTTTTGGTGGTATCATGTATGTCAAGATAACAAAAAACAGGTAGGAGGAATCGGCGAATGGAAGAAAAAGTTGTAGACCGCAGAGTGCGAAAGACGAAACGGCAGCTTCGGCTTGCGCTGATGAAGCTCATGGCGGAAAAAAGCGTCAAGGACATTTCCGTGCGCGAACTGGCAGCGATTGCAGACATCAACCGCGGCACCTTCTATATTCACTATAAGGATGTGTACGACCTGCTGTCCAGCCTCGAGGACGAGCTGGCGAACGGGCTGACGGTCGTCTGCCGCCGGCACAATGCGAAAGACTCCGAGGGCAAGACCTACCCGTACCTGATGGAGCTGTACCAGTTCATCCAGCAAAATTCGGATCTGTGTCACGTGCTGCTCGGCAAAAACGGCGACATCGCCTTTACCGACCGCATCTGCCACATCCTGCGCGACGAATTCCTGTATGACTTCCTCGCGTATTACTATCCGAACGACCCCGAGATGCTCGACTACTTCTGCTCGTTCATCGTATCGGGCAATATGTCGCTCGCGCTCACATGGATCGACAACGGCATGAAACAGACGCCCGAAGAGATGGCCGTGCTCGCCGGCGAGATCATCATGCACGGCGTGAAAGTGCTCGAAACGAAAGCATAAAGCCTGCAGGGCATAAAAAATTCCGGAAACATCATGTTTCCGGAATTTTTTATCGTTTCGGGCATATCACCTCAGGCGGCGTGTGCCGCCCCGCAGCCCGCAGAAAAAGCGATCAGAGCCTGGCGCGCATGGCGGAAAAGGCCGCGTCCACGGCGCGGTAAATGTCCTGCGCCGGCTCGCCGACGAAAAACGCGCCGTTTTCATACAGCACGCGCCCGGCGACCATCGTCAGGCGCACATTCTCCTTCGAGCCGCTGTAGACGAGGTTGCGCGCCGCGTTGTGCACTGGCTGCATGTTCGGCCGCTGCAGGTCGATGACGATCAGGTCCGCCTGCTTGCCGGGGGCGAGCACGTCGCAGTCGGTCAGGCCCATGGCCTGCGCGCCGCCGACCGTCGCCATATACAGCACGTCGTCCGCCGGGAGGGCGGCCGCGTCGCCGCAGCGCAGCTTTTGCAGCACGGCGGCCAGATACATCTCGCGGAAGAAATCGAGCGCGTTGTTGCTCGACGGGCCGTCGGTGCCGATGGCCATATGGATGCCCAGAGCCCGCATCTGCTTGAGCGGGGCGATGCCGCTGGCGAGCTTGGCGTTCGAGCCGGGGTTCGTGACGGCCCAGAGCCCGCGATTGCGGAAGATCTCCAGATCGTGCTCCGTCATGTGCACGCAGTGAAAGCCCCCGCCGCCGTAATCAAAGTGGCCGAGGGAATCAAACAGCTCCGTCGGCGTCTTGCCCCAGCGGCCGCGGCACTCGGCCACCTCGCGCGCGGTCTCGGCATTGTGCGCGAACACCGGCGCGTGCAGCGCGCGGGCCAACTCGCCGGCCTCGGTCATCTCGGTGAGGTTCGAGGTATACTCCGAGTGCAGGCCGAGCTGATAGGAGATCAGCGGGTGCAGGGCGTTGAATTTGCGGTATTCCGCTTCCAGCTGCTGCGCGCTGCCGCCGCCCCCGCACAGCACCGTGCGGAAGCCGCAGTCGATGCTCGCCTGGGCGATGGCCTCGCGGAAATAGTACATGTCAAAGCCGGCCGTGATGCCGCTCGTGAGATACTCGAGGATCGACAGCTTGGTAAACGCATACACCGCCTCAGGCGTGAGCTTGGCCTCGAGCGGGAAGATCTGCTCGAACAGCCACGGCTGCAGCGGCACATCGTCGGCATACGAGCGCACAAAGCTCATGCCGGCGTGCGCGTGCGCGTTCTTAAAGCCCGGCATGACAAGGTCGCCGCCGAGGTCGATCTGCCGCTCGAACGCGGGCAGCGTCTCCGGCGTGGGGCCGATGTAGGCGATCTTGTCCCCGTCGGTCCAGACCTCGTCCGTCGTGACGGACACGCCGTCCGCCATTGTGAGCGTACGGCCGTTGAAAAAGCGGATCATAGGCTCAACCTCCGTTTCCTGAAATGCTCCTGCATTATACGCCGGATCGGCCCGCTTGGCAATGAATTCCGAAAAATTTCACAAACCGGTTGAAGCCCGGCCAGTTTTTCGCTATAATAGGAAGAAATCATCTCCCATCAGGAGGCAGGATCATGACCAAAGAAAACATCTATTACATGGACGACAACGCATTCGACCGCTTCTATAAGCGCGCCCGCTATCAGGCCAACAGCTTCGTGGCCGGAAAACTCGGCAGCAAGGCGGCCGATTATCTCACGACGCTGCCGGACTTTGCCTACCTGATCTGCAAGCTCATGCTCGACCCCGATGTGCCCTCGAGCCGCAAGCTCGACCTCGGCTTTGCGCTGCTGTATGTGCTCTCGCCGCTGGATCTCGTGCCGGACTCCTTCCCGCTGCTCGGCAAGATCGACGATGCGTACGCCATTCTCGTGTCAGTGGCCAAGCTCCTGCGCAGCACCGACCGCAATATCATCCTGCGCCACTGGCTCGGCGATCCCGAGACGATCGACACCGTGCGCGCCTGGCTCAACTACTTTGATGAAAAGCTCGGCTCCGGCCTCATGAAAAAGATCGCCGGCATGATCAAGCGCGCCTGAACGAAAAGAAGAAAGATCCCGTCATCCGGGTCGGATGACGGGATCTTTTTATGCTGCTTTTACTTCTCGAACCAGTCGAACACGTCCAGCCGCTTCCAGAAGCTCTCCTTCGGTGTGAACACGGCCGCGTAGTCGATGCTGCTGAACTTCGGCTCCCAGCTGATGTCCGCCTCGTCGACCCAGCCCGTCAGCAGGCTGCCGAGCTGCTCCTGCGCCACGAGCATCCGCAGCGTCTGCTGGCTGCCGTCGCTGCTCATGACCAGGTCGTCACCCTGCGTCGGCATGCGCAGGATGACGTGATAGCCGTGCTTGCTCTCCACCACGCCGGACACTTCGTAGGTATCGAGCGCCTTGCAGGCGTCCTCAAACTCCGTGACCATCGTGCCGGAGGTGAAGCAGTAGCCGTGCGGGTAGCTGCTCTCGCCGGTGTCCTCGTTGTACTGCTCCATGAGCTGGTCAAACAGCTCCACGCGCTTTTCGGGATCGGTCACGGCCTTGACCTGCGCCGCGACCTGCTCGGCCTGCTGCTTCTTGGCGGCCTTTTCGTCGTCCGAGAGGGCAGTGCCGCTGTCGTCCGTCGTCTTGAAGAGGATGTGCTTTGCCGTCATGTAGTCGTTGGCATCAACGTATTCCTGCACGTCCTCGTCGGAGATGTTCGCGCCGTTCTCGCCGAAGAACTTGCTGGCCAGGCCGTTATAGAGATACTGCGTCTTGGTGAAATACTTGAACAGGTCCAGATCCATGTAGTACGACTGGAGCTTTTCGTTCAGCTCGGCCTCGGTGCCGTCGTCGCCCACGACGTTTTGAATGGTCTGGTTGATCGTGTCCTGCACGTACTGCTCGCCCGCCGCGTCAAACGCCACGTCGTTTTCCGCCGCCTTGACCTCGATGAGGTGGTTCCAGGCGATGTTGTTGACGACGCTCTTGGTCATGATGTCGCTGTACGTCTCGCCCGTGCTCTCGTCGTAGACATCACTCCAGTCCGTGATCTGCATGCCGTAGCGCTCCATGTTCGCCATGATGGCGCACAGGAAATAGGCGTACTCGTTCCAGTACACGGGGCTGCCGTTGATGGTCATGACCTTTTTGTTGCTCTTGTAAGCATCGAGTGCGGCGGCATACTTGTCGGTCGATGCATCGCTGCTCTCTTCCGAGTAGCTGCGCACGCGGGTCGAGGTGCAGCCGGTCAGGCAGCAGACGGCCATCACGAGCGCCAGCAGCAGGGCGGTAATTCTGGTTTTCATCAGCAAACGCTTCCTTTCGTTTCGTTGCACATGGGGGTCATGCGCGGTCTCCCTGGGCGTCTGCCCATGCGGAAACAAACGCTCTTGCCTGTTCGATGACGTGGGTGCGGGTCTTGAGGCGCAGAATGACGCCCGGCTTTGCCCCCGCATCCACCTTCAAGCGGCCCTTGAACTCCGGCCGGGCGTACAGTGCCGATACCTTCTGCATATCGAACTGCGCCAGCAGAAACTTCAAACAGCCGTTTTTCTGCGAAATGTCTGTCACGCCGACCTTGCCCGCGTCGGCACGCAGCAGCGCCACCTGCACGAGCGTGTACACGCTCGGCGGCGGGTCGCCGAAGCGGTCGATGACCTCGTCCATGAGGTCGTCGGCCTCCGCCTCCGTGCGCACGAGCGCGATGCGGCGGTAGAGATCCATGCGCTGCTCCTGGCTGGGCACATAGCTCTCCGGGATGTTGGCCGACACGGCGAGGTCGGCCGCGCACTCGGCGCGCTGCTCGGGCTTTTCGCCGCGCTCTTCGAGCACGGCCTCCTCGAGCAGCTTGAGGTACATATCATAACCGACGTCGATCATATGGCCCGACTGCTCGGCCCCGAGCAGACTGCCCGCGCCGCGGATCTCCAGATCGCGCATGGCGATGCGGAAGCCGGAGTTGAACTCCGCAAACTCGCGGATGGCGCTCAGGCGCTTTTCGGCGATCTCGCTCAGCTCGCGCCCGCGCCGGAACGTCAGGTACGCGCTCGCGCGCCGGTTCGAGCGGCCCACGCGCCCGCGCAGCTGGTGCAGCTGGGCAAGGCCCATGCGGTCGGCGTCCTCGATGATGAGGGTGTTCACGTTCGGAATGTCGATGCCGGTCTCGATGATGGTCGTGCAAACCAGGATCTGCGTCTCGCCCGTGACCATGCGCTCCATGACCGTCGAGAGCTGCTCCTCGTTCATCTGGCCGTGCGCCACGTCCACGACCGCGCCGTCGAGCATCTTCGAGATGCGCAGGGCGGTGCGCTCGATGTTTTCAATGCGGTTGTGCAGGTAGTACACCTGCCCGCCGCGCTGCAGTTCGCGGCGCATGGCGTCGCACAGCACGTTCCAGTCGTGCTCCATGACGAAGGTCTGCACGGGGATGCGGTCCTGCGGCGGCTCTTCGATGGTGGACATGTCGCGGATGCCGGACAGGGCCATATTCAGCGTGCGCGGGATGGGCGTGGCCGAGAGCGTGAGCACGTCGACCGCGCGGCTCATCTCCTTGATGTGCTCCTTGTGCGCCACGCCGAAGCGCTGCTCCTCGTCGACGATGAGCAGGCCGAGGTTCTTGAATTCGATGTTTTTCTGCAGCAGCTTATGCGTGCCGATCACGAGATCGCACTTGCCGCTGCGCATGTCCGCGAGCGTCTGGCGGATCTGCCCCTGCGAGCAAAAGCGCGAGAGCATCCGGATCTCGACCGGGAAGCCGTAAAACCGCTGCACGGCCGTCTGATAGTGCTGCTGGGCGAGTACGGTCGTCGGCACGAGAATGGCCGCCTGCCGCCCGTCGAGCACGCACTTCATCACCGCGCGCAGGGCAACCTCGGTCTTGCCGTAGCCCACGTCGCCGCACAGGAGGCGGTCCATGGGCACAGGCTTTTCCATGTCGGCCTTGATCTCGTCGATGCACCGGAGCTGGTCGTCCGTCTCCGGATAGCCGAAGTGCTCCTCAAATTCCGTCTGCCACGGGCTGTCGGGTGCGAAGGCGTGACCCTTCGTGCGGCTGCGCGCGGCGTAGAGCGCCGTGAGCTCTTTGGCCATGCTTTTTGCGGCCGCTTTGGCGCGCGTTTTCGTGCGCGCCCACTCCGTGCCGCCCATTTTGGACAGCTTCACGGGCCGGTCCTCGCCCGCGCCGATGTATTTGCTCACGAGGTCGAGCTGTGTTGCCGGGACATAGAGCGTGTCCGCCCCGGCATAGCTGATCTTGATATAGTCCTTCACCGCACCGTCGACCGGCATCTGCACGATGCCCGCAAAGCGGCCGATGCCGTGGTATTCGTGCACGACGAGGTCGCCGACGGAGAGGTCGGTGTAGGAGTTGATCTTCTCGCGGTTCGTTTGCTTTTTGTGTCTGGCGCGCCGCAGGCCGGACGCCGCGATCTGCGTGTCCGTGAGGATGGCGAGCCTTGCATACGGAAACTCGATGCCCGCCGAGAGACTGCCCGGCGTGACGAGGCACTGCCCCGGTTCCGGCAGCGCATCCGGGTGCTCGTCCGCCGCGGCATGGATGCCGTGACCATCGAGAAACTCGCACAAAATGCGCGCCCGGCGCATATCGCCCGCCAGCACGACCACGCGGTATCCGAGATTCCGATAGTGCGCAATGTCGTCCGCCGCGGTCTGGCTGCTGCCGCCGTAAGAGGGCAGCTGCTTTGCCGTCAGGTTCACGAGCGTGCGCGCCTCGATGGGGCTGCGGCCGAGCTGCAGCCCGTCGGCCAGCACGATGGGCCAGGCCTGGACTCTGCGCATCATGTCGGCAAACGGCTCGTAGAAATTTTCCGCACGCGCGGCCATCGTGCCGCTGCGCACGAGCAGGGCGATGTCCTCGCGCAGCTGCGTGGTGTATTCCTTCGCGCGCTCGGCGCAGCGCGCCGGCTGGTCGATCAGCACGGCCGCCTCCGGCGCGAGATAGTCCAGCGCCGTAGCAAACGTGTCGTACACGAAGCCCATATACCGGTCGGCCGCCGGGAGCACGCAGTCGGCGCAGAGCTTTTCCCCGTCGGCGCGCAGGGCCTCGGCGAGCTTCTGCGCCGTGTCGCTGTCCTTTTTCGCGGCGGCGCGTCCGGCGAGCTTCTGCAGCTTTTCGCCCAGTGCGGCGCTGCCGCCCGGATACAGCGGCGGCAGGGTCTCCGCCGCCGGCAGGATGCGGCAGCTGTCCAGCGGCTGAGTGCGCCGCTGGCTCTCGGGGTCGAAAAAGCCCATGGAGTCCACATCGTCGCCCCAGAACTCCACGCGCACCGGCTGCGGATACGCGGGGGAGAAAAAGTCCAGAATGCCGCCGCGGCGCGAAAACTGGCCCGGCCCTTCCACCTGCGCCGTACGCAGATAGCCGCAGCGCAGCAGCGCATCCTCGGCGTCCTCGGGCGGCAGGGAACTGCCGTCGCGGATCTCAAAGGCCGCCTGCAGCAGTTTTTCCTTCGGCATGGCGCGCTGCAGCAGACCCGAAACCGTGCACACCACGGCCGGCGCCGTCCCGGCAGCGAGCGCATAAAGCGCGCTCAGGCGCTTTTGCTCCGTCTGGCGCGAGACGCTCTCGACCGTATAAAACGTATAGTCGCGCGCCGTCAGCAGCGGCACGTCCTGCCCCAACAGGGCAGAGAGATCTTTTTGAAACAGCTCGGCCGCCGCCTCGTCCGGGCACACGGCCAGCACCGGCGCGTCGAGCTGCGCGTGCATCGACGCCGCCAGCAGCGCGCGCGCACTCGCCGGCAGACCCGAAATGCGCGCAGGAAGCCGCCCGCTCTCCAACAAGGCCGGGAGGGCGGCTGCTTCCGTATCGCCGAACAGTTGTTCGGCCTGCGCGACCAGGAACAAAACAACACCTGCTTTATGTAAAAAATCGTGTTTTTTTATCATACCACAACCTGCACAGGAAAAGCAAATCCTCTGCACGGCAGATTCTACACCTATTTATATAATAAATCCGAACATTATTATTGAAATAATCATGAATTTTTGCTATACTGGTAGGGCTGATACCAGCGCACCCGCGCAGGGAAAAATCATCGAAGGAGCCGAACCTATGGCCACCATGAATTCGCTCACCGATATCTGGTCCGTCGTCATGGACAGCCTCTCGCAGGAGCTGACCCAGACGGCGATCAATACCTGGTTTTCCGATTGCACCCCCATTGAGATCAATAATAATACGCTCATCGTGCACACCACGTCGGATTTTAAGCGCAGCATCATTCAGTCGCGCTTTGAAAAGACGATCTGCGCCGTGCTGTACGATCTGTTTTCCTGCCCGTTCGAGCTGGTCGTGCTCGCCGGGGATGATGAGCTGCTCGAATACCGCGAGAAGCGCCCGTCGTCCGAGGAAATGCCGGAGATGGACGGCTACACGTTTGACCGCTTCATCGTCGGCCCGAGCAACAAGTTTGCCCACGCAGCGGCCATCGCCGTGTCGCAGAATCCCGGCAAGGCGTATAACCCCCTGCTGATCTACGGCAACTCCGGCCTCGGCAAGACGCACCTTCTGCTCGCCATCGGCCAGACCATCCGCCACAACAATCCGTCGGCGAAGATTGCCTATGTCAAGGGCGAAGAGTTCGTCAATCAGATGGTCAAATCCATCGGCACCGGCACGGCCGAAAACTTCCGCCAGAAATACCGCAACGCGGATCTGCTGCTCATGGACGATATCCAGTTCATCGCGGGCAAGGACAGCACGCAGGAGGAATTTTTCCACACCTTCAACTGCCTGTATGAGGCCGGCAAGCAGATCGTCGTGACCTCCGACCGGCCGCCGAAGGAGATGAAGCGCCTCGACGACCGGCTGTGCACCCGGCTCGAGGGCGGTCTGCTCGCGGACGTTCAGCCGCCGGATCTTGAGACGCGCACGGCCATCATCCGCACGAAGGCCGCACAGTTCGGCATGATTCTCTCCGAGGACGTCGTCCAGTACATTGCGGAAAACATCACCTCGAACGTCCGTCAGCTCGAGGGTGTCGTCAAGCGCCTGACCGCTTACCGCGACATTCTCGACGATACGATCACGGTCGATTCCGTCAAGCGCGCCATCCGGGACGTCATCCGCACCGGCACCTATATCCCCACGCCGGACGTCATTATTGAAGAGTCCGCGCGCTCGTTCCAGCTCACCGGCGCCGACCTGCGCGGGCAGAGCCGCAGCAAAAAGACCGCCATGGCCCGCCAGATCGCCATGTACCTCATGCGCAATCTCACGAACCTCCCGCTCAAGGAGATCGGCGAGGAATTCGGCGGCCGCAACCACGCCACCGTGCTCAGCTCCATCCGCAAGGTCGAGGAGCTGCTCAAGTCCGACCCCGAGATTGCCGCCACCGTGCGCGACATTACGAGCAACATCAACTCGAAAAACTGATTTCCACATTCGGCTGTTATTCTAACGTGGAAAGCGTGTGGAAAGCGGTGAATTCTGAAAATGTAAATTTTCGTCAGTTTTTAAGTTACCAACCTTTCCACAATCTTTTCAACACGGTTTTTCCCGCTGACACAAGGCATTCGGCGGGTTTTCCACCAAACGAACACCCCTACTACTACTACTAAATTTATGCTTTCTATCTTTCGGATAGACGCAGCGATTCTGATCAAGGAGGCCGACTATGAAATTTTCCTGTGACAAATACGTTCTGCAGCAGGCTGCCGCATCCGCAGCCCGCGCCGCAGCCGCCAAAAGCCCGATCCCCACGCTCGAAGGCCTGCTCATTGAGGCCGGCGCGAACGTGCGCATCACCGGCTATGACCTGAAGAAAGCCATTTATACCACCATCGACGCCGACATTCCCGAGCCTGGCAGTGTGCTCATCGGTGCGCGCCTGTTCTGCGAGATGCTGCGCCGCATGCCGGACGGCATCGTCACCATCGAGGCGGAAAACGGCACCGTGTCCGTCAAATGCGGCAAGGCGGCATTCAACCTCGTCGGCCTGAGCGCGGACGATTATCCGGATCTGCCGACTGTCGAGGCGGAAAACGGCGTGTCGCTGCCGCAGGACCTGCTCAAAAAGATGATCAACGAGTGCTCCTTCGCCGTGAGCACGAACGAGAGCCGCCCGGTCTACATGGGCACGCTCTTCGAGATCGAAAATAACGTCCTGACCATGGTCTCCGTCGACGGCTACCGGCTGGCGCTGCGGCGCGAAGCGGTCGAGGGCTACGGCGATGACTGCAGCTTCATCGTGCCCGGAACGGCGCTGAGCGATCTGGAGCGCCTGTGCGGCGACAGCGACGAGCGCGTCGTCCTGTCCGTCGGCAGCAAGCACATTTCCTTCACCGTCGGCAATACGGTCATTCTGTCCCGCCGGCTGGAAGGCGACTTCCTCAATTATAAGAAAGCGATCCCGGAGTCGTTCCGCGTCACGGTCAAGACCGCGCGCACGGATCTGCTCGAGGTCGTCGAGCGTGTGTCGCTCATCATTGACAGCAAAAATAACGCGCCTCTGCGCCTGACCTTCCGCAAGGACGCAATCGACTTCGTCTGCACGACGCCGCTCGGCAAGGCGGCCGACTCCTGCCCGTGCGAGGGCGACGGCGGCGATCTGGAGATCGGTTTCAACGATCACTACCTGTCCGACGCGCTCAAGGCCGCGCCGGCGGAAGAGATCAACGTCTGCCTGAACACCGGTTCGAGCCCGTGCATTCTCGTCCCGGCTGACGGCAGTGATAACTTTGTGTATATGGTCCTGCCGGTGCGCCTGCGCGCCGGACAGTGATCCGGGTCTGAAAAACGGGAAAAATGGAAAACATTACGATTGAAACGGAATTTATCAAGCTCGACGCGCTGCTGAAGTTTGCCGCCCTCACGGCGACCGGCGGCGAGGCCAAGCAGGTCATTGCCGACGGCATGGTCGCCGTCAACGGCGAGACGTGCACCATGCGCGGCAGGAAGATCCGCCCGGGAGATGAAGTCACCTTCGCCGGGCACACGCTGCACGTGCAGAGCGCGCAATGATCGTAAGAAAAATTGCGCTCAACGGCTGGCGCAACTACGAATTTGCCGCGGCGGAGTTTTCGCCCGGAACGAACGTCATCACCGGCGAAAACGCCCAGGGCAAGACAAATCTGCTCGAGGCGGTCTACCTGCTCACGGGCGGGAAGAGCTTTCGCACGCGGTTCGATAAGGAACTCATCGGCTTCGGCTATACGAGCGCGGAGGTGCTCGCGGATGTGTTCGCCTTCGGGCGGGAGCAGACCGTGCGCATCGTGCTCCGGCAGGGGCAGCGCAAGCAGATCTGGCAAAACGGCGTGAAGAAAACCGCCGCCGAGCTCGCCGGGACGTTTGCCGCCGTGCTCTTTTGTCCGGATGATCTGAACATCATCCGCGACGGGCCGGCCGCCCGCCGCCGCATGATGGACATGGCCATCAGCCAGCTGCGGCCGAAGTACGGCGCGCTGCTCGCTGAATACAGCCGGTTATATGACCAGAAGTCCGCCATCCTGCGCGACTGGCATGAAAAACCGTCCCTGCTCGACACGCTCGACGATTTTTCCGACCAGATGTGCCGCGTCTCGGCCAAGCTCATCCGCTACCGCGCGGCTTACGCCTCGCGGCTGAACATCGCCGCCGCGCCTATCCACGCCGATTTTTCCGGCGGGCGCGACAAATTGACCCTCGCCTACCGCACGGTCAGCACTGTTGTCGATGCGCTCGGCACGGAAAAAGAAATTTACTACGCCCTGTGCGATCATCAGGAGCAGCACCGCCGCGCCGAGCTCGACAGCGGCCAGTGCCTGACCGGCGCGCACAAGGATGACCTCATCATCAGCATCAACGGCCAGTCGGCGCGCGCGTTCGCTTCGCAGGGGCAGACGCGCACGGCGGCGCTGTCGCTCAAGCTCGCCGAGCGGGAGATCTTCCACGACGAGTTTGACGAATACCCCGTGCTCATGCTCGACGACGTGCTCTCGGAGCTGGATGCGCAGCGGCAGGCCTTCGTGCTCAACCGCATCGGCGGCGGGCAGACGCTCATCACCTGCTGCGAGGACGCGCGCATCGCCGAACGTACCGGCGGTCGCGTGCTCACGGTCGAAAACGGGGTGATTCGCTGATGTATCTGCACCTCGGCAATCAGGTCATTGCGCTGCAAAAGAGCGTCATCGGCGTCTTTGACATGGACACCGCCACGTGGTCGTACCGCACGCGCGAGACACTCGAAAAACTCGAACAGGCCGGTCAGGTGGAAAACGCCGCCGGGACCGAGCTGCCGAAGTCGTTCGTGCTCTGCTCGCTCGGCAGCGGCCAGACATGTTATCTCTCCCAACTCAACACCGCAACATTATATAAACGCAGCAAGGCCAGCGGACTGGAAAATCTCTGATCGCGGCGCTGCACGGAAGGAAGCAAACCATGCCAGATATTACAGATAAGATCACACAGGAATACGACGCCAGCCAAATCCAGGTCCTCGAGGGTCTGGAGGCCGTGCGCAAACGCCCGGGCATGTACATCGGCTCGACGTCGTCGTCCGGATTGCACCACCTGGTGTATGAGGTCGTCGACAACTCCATCGACGAGGCCCTCGCTGGCTACTGCAGCCACATCGAGCTCACCATCGAGCCCGGCGACATCATCTGCGTCAGCGATAACGGCCGCGGCATCCCCGTGGACATCCAGCCGCAGACCGGCAAGTCCGCGCTCGAAGTGGTGTTCACCGTGCTGCACGCGGGTGGCAAGTTCGGCGGCGGGGGCTATAAGGTCTCCGGCGGCCTGCACGGCGTCGGCGCCTCGGTCGTCAATGCGCTGTCCGAGTGGCTGGAAGTGAACGTGCACAAAAACGGGAAGATCTATCAGATGAAGTTCTCCCGCGGCGATATCACGCAGCCCATGACCGTTGTCGGCGAGACGGATCACACCGGCACGACCGTGCGCTTCAAGCCCGATCCCATCATGTTCGAGGACACGGTCTACGACTATGAGACGCTGCACGTGCGCATGCGCGAGCAGGCGTTTCTGAACGCCGGACTGCGCATCACCATCACCGACCGGCGCGGCGAAGAGCCCGTGAGCGAGTCGATGTGCTACGAGGGCGGCATCCGCGAGTTCGTGGACTTCATCAACAAAAACAAGACGGCCCTGCACCCCGAGGCCATCTATATGTCCGGCGAGCGCAGCGACTCCATGTGCGAGATCGCGCTGCAGTATAACGACGGCTATAACGAGGTCATCGTGTCGTTCGCCAACAACATCCACACGCCGGAGGGCGGCATGCACGAGACCGGCTTCAAGGCTGCGCTCACCCGCGCGCTCAATGCCTACGGCAAAAAGTCCGGCATCCTCAAGGAGGGTGACAGCATCTCCGGCGAGGACAGCCGCGAGGGCCTCACGGCGGTCATCTCCGTCAAGCTCACGAACCCCCAGTTCGAGGGGCAGACGAAGGCCAAGCTCGGCAACTCCGAGATGCGCACGCTCGTCGATTCCGTCGTGTTCGACCGCCTGTCGCAGTTTCTGGAGGAAAACCCCGCCGTCGGCCGCACGATCATCGAAAAGGCGCTCACGGCCTCGCGCGCCCGCGAAGCCGCGCGCCGCGCGCGCGAAAACATCCGCCGCAAAAACGGGCTCGAGGGCTTCAACATGCCCGACAAGCTGCGCGACTGCAACGACCGCGACCCGTCGCTCACCGAACTCTACATCGTCGAGGGCGACAGCGCAGGCGGCTCGGCCACGCAGGGGCGCGACTCGCGCTTCCAGGCCATTCTGCCGCTCTGGGGCAAGATGCTCAACGTCGAAAAGGCCCGCGCCGACAAGGTCTACGGCAACGACAAGCTCACGCCCGTCATCACGGCGCTCGGCGCCGGACTGGGCGATGAGTTTGACATCAATAAGCTCCGCTATCACAAGGTCATCATCATGGCCGATGCCGATGTCGACGGCAGCCACATCCGCACGCTGCTGCTGACGTTCTTCTTCCGCTTCATGCGTCCGCTCATCGACGGCGGCTATGTCTACTCCGCCATCCCGCCGCTGTATAAGCTCAACCGCGGCAAGACGTCGCGCGTGGCCTTCTCCGACGAGGAGCGCGATAAAATTTCCGCCGAAATGCGCGGCGACAACCCGAACGCGAAGATCGACATCAACCGCTTCAAGGGCCTCGGCGAGATGGACCCGCACGAGCTCTGGGAGACGACCATGAACCCCGAGACCCGCACGCTCAAGCAGATCAAGCTCGAGGACGCCGTGCACGCCGACGAGGTGTTCACCGTGCTCATGGGCGAAAAGGTCGAGCCGCGCAAGGCGTTCATCGAGCAAAATGCCAAGTACGCGGTCAATATTGATATTTAAGGAGGTGTGCAGCCATGGCCAAGGATTATAAACGGGAGGACATTCTCTATCCCGACCAGAAGATCATTCAGAGCGAGCTCGTCCATGAGATGCAGACCTCTTACATCGAGTACGCCATGTCCGTCATCGTCGGGCGTGCGCTGCCGGATGTGCGCGACGGTCTCAAGCCCGTGCACCGCCGCATCCTCTACGCCATGTATGAGGACAATCTGACCTCGGATAAGCCGTTCAAAAAATCCGCCACCTGCGTCGGCGACGTGCTCGGCCGGTATCATCCCCACGGTGATGCGTCCGTGTACGACGCGATGGTGCGTCTGGCGCAGGACTTTTCCATGCGCTACATGCTCGTCGACGGCCACGGCAACTTCGGCTCCGTGGACGGCGACCCCCCGGCCGCCTACCGATACACCGAGGCGCGCCTGTCGAAGATCGCCAACGAAATGCTGCGCGACATCGACAAGGACACCGTCGATTGGGACCCGAACTTTGACGAGACGCGCCGCGAGCCGCGCGTGCTCCCGTGCCGGTTCCCGAACCTGCTCGTTAACGGCAGCTCCGGCATCGCCGTCGGCATGGCGACGAATATCCCGCCGCACAACCTGACCGAGGTCATCAACGCCTGCGTCTGCGTGCTTGAAAACCCGGACGCCACGCTCTCGGACCTCATGCAGCACGTCACGGGCCCGGACTTTCCGACCCGGGGCATCATCGTCGGCCGCAGCGGCATCCGCGCGGCCTACGCCACCGGCCGCGGCCGCATCGTCGTGCGCGCCCGCACCGAGACCGAGACCTGGGGTCACGACCGCATCCGCATCATTGTGACGGAGCTGCCCTATCAGATCAACAAGCGCCAGCTCATCCAGAACATTTCCGAGCAGGTGCGCGATAAAAAGCTCGACGGCATCTCCGGCCTGCGCGACGAGTCCGACCGCAACGGCATGCGCATCGTCATCGAGCTCAAAAAGGACGCCAACACGCAGGTCGTGCTCAACCGGCTCTTCGCCCAGACGCAGATGCAGACCACGTTCGCCGTGAACATGCTCGCGCTGGTCGATAACCAGTCGCAGCCGAAGATCCTGTCCCTGCGGCACATTCTCGACGAGTACCTCACCTTCCAGGAAGAGATCATCGTGCGCCGCACGAAGTTCGACCTCAAGAAAGCGCTCGAGCGCGCGCATCTGCTCGAGGGTCTGCTCATCGCCGAGGAGAACATCGACGAGGTCATCCGCATCATCCGCGAGAGCTATGATGACGCGAAGGAAAACCTCATGCAGCGCTTCAGCCTGTCCGATGTGCAGGCGCAGGCCATTCTCGATATGCGCCTCAAGGCTCTGCAGGGGCTCGAGCGCGAGAAGCTGCAAAACGAGTATGACGAGCTGGAAAAGCGCATCGCCTACTTCCGCGAGCTGCTGGCCGACCCCGAAAAGGTCAAGGCCGTGCTGCGCGACGAGCTCATTGCCATCCGCGATAAGTACGGCGACGAGCGCAAAACGGAGATCCAGGACATCGAGGACGACATTGATATCGAAGACCTCATCGAGGAGGAGCAGTGCGTGTTTACGCTCTCGCACGGCGGCAACATCAAGCGCGTGCCCGTCGACGAGTACACCGCGCAAAAGCGCGGCGGCAAGGGCGTGCGCGCGGCGACGCTGCGCGACGAGGACTATGTGGACACCGTGTTCACCGCCTCGACGCATGACTACATCCTCTTCTTTACCAACCGCGGCCGCTGCTACCGCAAGAAGGGCTATCTCATCCCGGAGGCCGGGCGCACCGCGCGCGGCGTGAACATCGTCAACTTCATCCAGGTGGAGAAGGACGAGCATGTCAACGCCATGCTGCACGTGCGCGAGATGGACGACGATTCGTTCCTCGTCTTTGCCACGCGCAGCGGTACGGTCAAGCGCATGCCGCTCTCGGCCCTGCGCAACATCCGCACGAGCGGCATCCGCGCGCTCACGCTCGACGAGGGCGACGAGCTCATCAACGTCATGCGCACTGACGGCAGCCGGAACATCCTCCTGGCGACCCACAACGGTCAGGCCATCTGCTTTGCCGAGACGGACGTGCGCCCCATGGGCCGCGAGGCCGTCGGCGTGCGCGGCATCCGCCTCAAGGACGGCGACTGGGTCGTCGGCGCTGAGATCGCGCAGCCGGACGCGGACGTGCTGTCCATCACCGAAAACGGTTACGGCAAGCGCACCCCGGCCGCCGACTATATCCGCGGCGGCGAGGAACCGCAGCACCGCGGCGGCTCCGGCATGAAAAACTACAACATCACCGACAAGACCGGCCCGGTCGCGGCCGTCAAGGTCGTGCAGGAGAGCGACGACGTGCTCGTCGTCTCGGACGACGGCGTCATCATCCGCATGGAGGCCGCCGGCATCTCCGTGCTTGGCCGCGCGACGCAGGGCGTGCGCATCATGCGCCTGTCCGAGGGCGCGCGCGTCATCTCTGTCGCGCTCACCGACCGCGCCGAGAGCGGCGACGCTGCCCCCGCCGAGGAGCCCGAGGCATGAAGCAGGTCACGATCTATACCGACGGGGCCTGCTCCGGCAACCCCGGCCCCGGCGGCTGGGGCGCCATCCTGAAATACGGCGCGCATGAAAAGGAGCTCTCCGGCGGCGAGCCGTCCACGACGAACAACCGCATGGAGCTGCTCGGCGCGATCACGGCGCTGCAGAGCCTGCACGAGCCGTGTCAGGTGTCGCTGTATACGGACAGCCAGTATCTCGCCAACGCCATTAACCTCGGCTGGCTGCGCGGCTGGAAGCAGAAGGGCTGGCGCCGCAAGGACGGCGAGCTGAAAAACGTTGACCTCTGGCAGACGCTCGACGGGCTGCTCCAGACGCACAAGGTGCAGTTTTTCTGGGTCAAGGGTCACGCCGACAATGTGTACAACAACCGCTGCGACGCGCTGGCCGTCGCGGAAAGGGAGAAGTTTGCATGACAGAGCCGAACGAACCGAAGATCGTCCATTTTTCACCGCGGGCACAGGCTCCGGTGCAGGAAACGACCGGCAACTGGGAGCCGAACGAGCAGCTGTTTGGTCTCGAGGAGCTGCTGCAGCAGCTGCCGCCGATCCGCAAGCTGCATCTGGAAAAGGGCAGGCTCACGGACCTCATGCGCCTGTATCCGGACATGAAGCGCACGTTTGACGCGCCCGAGCTGCTGCCGGAAGCCGTCATCGCCAGCGCCATGGTGCGCCGGCGCATGGAGCTGCTGCTCTTCCGCGCGGACGACAGGCGCGAGGCGGGCTATGCGCTCGTGACGGTCTGCTCACCGTATGGCTACGTGCTCGTGCACGCGCTCACGATCTATCCGTATCTGCGCGGGCAGCTGCTCGGCCGCGTGGCCATGGAACTCATCGCGCGCTGCTACGCTGGTAAGAAGGGCATTCTCTATTGTCAGAGCCGCACGTGCGTGGCGCTGCCGGAGCGCGAGCGGCTGCTCACGAAAAACGGCTACCGCGACACGGGCTTCCGCTTCCGCTGGGGCGGGCAGCCGGCGGCGCTGTATCTGCGCCCGTGCCAGAGCACGGAGGACATCACGCCTGTGGCGCAGCTGCTGCTGCGGGATCTGTACGGCGATCTGCTGCCGCCGGTCAACGCGCGGCGCATGATCCAGCCGGAGGCGTAAACAGGAGGACAATATGGGACAAAGTGTAGATCTCCGCGTGCTCACGGCGGAGGAATTCGGGCCGTTCCGGCAGCGCAATATCGCGCGCTACGCGCAGGAGCTGCTCTTCGCCCGCGCCACGGACACAGAGGAGCACGCGCTCACCGAGGCGCAGGGTGCGCTCGACGAGATGCTGCCGCAGGGCGCGGAAACGCCGCGCAACTACCTGCTCGCGGCCGAGTCCGGCGGTGAGACCGTCGGCGAGCTCTGGTGCGACACGACCGAGCCGGAGACGGTGTTCATCAACGACTTTTTCGTCTATCCGGCCTGCCGCGGCCACGGCTGGGGCAATGCGATGCTCCGCGCCGTGGAGGAGCTGGCGGCCGCGCAGTCGTTCGAGCAGGTCGTCACGCACGTGTATCACACTAACCGCATCGCGCTGGCCATGTTCGAGTCGGCCGGCTTCACGCAGATCGGCCCGCCGAAGGGCGGCAACATCTTTCTGCGCAAGCGGTATATGCGCTCGCCGTTTCTGGCGTAATGTTATAAAAAAACCTCCGCACTGTTTGCGCAGTGTGGAGGTTTTTTATAAGGTCAGGCGGTATTTATTTTCGAAGAAAATAAATAAAAAATAGACCACCGAGGCGCGACAGATGCACGGAGTCTCATGGCACCAGAGCCGCAGGGGAGCCCGAGGGGGCAAGGCCCGCCTCGGATGGGATCGGGCAGTATTTATTTTCGGAGAAAATAGATAAAAGAACGGACTGCCGAGGCGCGACAGATGCACGGAGTCTCATGGCACCAGAGCCGCAGGGGAGCCCGAGGGGGCAAGGCCCGCCTCGGATGGGATCTGGCAGTATTTTTATGCAGAGCATAAAAATACTGCCTCTGGCTGAGATGGGACCAGAGGCAGACCCGCTGCTGCGGGAAGGGGGGAAACGCGGCGCACAGGGTGGAGAAGGATGGAAGGAAGTTGCCTGGATGGTGGCAATGGGATTTTGCGCCGCAGGGAAGAAAGCAGTTGGATCAGGATGCGTAGATCTTGCCGACGATCCGGGTCGCAAGCCCGGTCGGCAGGATGCGCATGAGAAACACGAACAGGGCGTACTTGTGTCCCATCGTGCAGATGAGCTTCGCGCGCTTTTGCGTGGCGCGCCGGGCCACGAACTGCCCGGCGTATTCGGCGCTCATACCGGTCTGCTCGTCGTGCTCCATCACGGCGACGGAGCGCGCGATGCGGCCGTGATAGACATCGTCGCCGTCGCAGCTCTTGCGCCGCGCGGCGGTGAAGCCGGTGGCAATGTCACCCGGCATGATGACGCAGACCTCGACGCCGAAGGGACGCACCTCGCTTGCGAGCGCGAGCGAATACGTGCGCACGGCGGCCTTGGAGGCCGAGTAGTACGCCTGAAACGGAATGGCGATCGGCGCGGCAACGGAGCTCATGTTCACGATGCGGCCGCTGCCCTGCTGCCGCATGATGGGCAGGACTGCACGGTTCATGTTCACCATGCCGAAAAAGTTCACATCAAACTGCCGCCGGGCCTCCTGCGCCGGCGTGAACTCGATCGCGCCGGAGATGCCGAAGCCCGCATTGTTGATGAGAATGTCGATGCGCCCCTCGCGGCGCAGAATCTCCGCCACGGCGGCGTTCACCTGCGCTTCGTCCGTCACGTCTGCCTGCAGGTGCGTTACGCCCGGCTCCGCGTTTTCGGCGCGGCGGCTGAGCTCATACACGTTGAGACCGCGGCCGCGCAGGGCACGCGCGGCGTGCAGGCCGATGCCCGAACTGCCGCCGGTGATGACGGCCACGCGCGCTTCGGTGGTGGATGACATGGAGATCGCCTTCGTTTTCTTCGAATTTTTTAAGTATTTTCTAAAATACTAGCAGACCGTATGGAAAAATGCAAGGGACAAGTTGTGAACTTTTCTTGACACCGGTCACGGCCTGCCCCCGTGCCCATTGACGCATGGCCGGATTTTGGGTATACTGTGTGCAGAAAAATATAGACAGATCGGGCGGCGCGGGCTTACCCGGCGCCATGGGAGAAAGTATGCATCTGAGTAAACAAATCGAATCCATGTATGACGACGCGGTGCGCATCCGCCAGGACCTGCACCGCATTCCCGAGATCGGCTTTCAGCTGCGCGATACGCAGGCCTATGTCCTGCGCGAGCTGAAGCAGTGCGGCCCGGACCGCATCGAGACGCCGGCCGTCTGCGGTGTGAAGGCTGTGTTTTTCGCTAAGGACGCCGAGACGACCATCGCCTTTCGTGCCGATATGGACGGCATCCACAATGACGAGGCCAATGACGTGCCCTACTGCTCGCAGCGCCCCGGCAACATGCACGGCTGCGGCCACGACGGGCATATGACGATCCTTTTGCTCTTTGCGCGCTGGATCGCCAAAAATCGCGCGCACATTCATTGTAATATTGTCCTGCTGTTCCAGCCCGGCGAAGAGGGCTGGGCCGGCGCGCGGCGCATGATCGACGACGGCGCGCTCGAAAACCCGAAGGTCGACCGCATCTACGGCCTGCACCTGTGGCCGACCGTGCCGAAGGGCAAGATCGGTGTGCGCTGGGACTATCTCATGGCGCAGACGAGCGATTTCGAGATCACCGTCCACGGCAAGAGCGCCCACGCCTCCACGCCGCAGATGGGCATCGACGCCATCGTCGTTGCGGCGGAGCTCATCACGATGGTGCAGACCGTCATCACGCGCGACGTCGATCCGCACCAGGACGCGCTGCTCACGCTCGGCAAGATCCAGGGCGGCACATCGCACAACGTTATCGCCGAGGAGGTCACGATCAGCGGCACGCTGCGCGTGTTCAGCAACAACCTCTACCGCACCCTCAGCCACAAGATCGCCGCGCTCATGCAGGGGCTCGAGACGGCCACCGGCGCGCAGATCGACATGGACCGCAAGGTCCGTTACCCCAGCGTGCGCAACCCGCGCGAGCTGGTGGAGCAGTTTTACACCGTGCTCGACTCCATGGACGACGCGGTCCTGGTCGAGCCCGTCATGGCGGCGGAGGATTTCGCCGAATACCAGCAGGAGATCCCGGGCCTGTTTTTCTTCCTCGGCGTGCAGGAGCCGACCGGTACCGCCCCGCTGCACAGCAGTCATTTCAATTTCGACGAGCGCGTTTTGCTGACCGGCGTCGAGACGTTCAAACGGATACTGGAGTGTGAGTCAAAATGTACGAAGAAAAAATAATCCCACCGAAAAAGTCCATGCCGCAGGCCGTGGACGGCACACTGCGCAAGTTTGCCCTGCGCGTGCCGGAGGTCATCTATCAGTGCAGCGGCATCATGGTCTTTGGCAAGCGCATCAAGTCGCTCGTGTTCTCGACCGACCTGTCCATCATCAAAAACGTGAACGCGGACGCCATCATCGCGGTCTACCCGTTCACGCCGCAGCCGATCATCACGCAGGCGTTGCTGCTCGCGGCCGATATCCCGGTGTTTGCCGGCGTCGGCGGCGGACTCACGCAGGGCCAGCGCGTGGTCAACCTCGCCATGTTCGCCGAGATGCAGGGTGCGACCGGCGTCGTGCTCAACGCGCCGACGGCCAGCGCCGTCGTCTCGCACGTGGCCGAGACGATCGACATCCCCGTCGTGCTCACGGTCGCGCGCGCGGACACCGACTTTGACGAGCGCATCCGCGCCGGCGCGGATATCTTCAACGTTTCCGCCGCAGCGGAGACGCCCACCGTCGTGCGCCGCATCCGCGAGCAGCACCCCGACGTGCCCATCATTGCGACCGGCGGCCCGACGGATGAGAGCATCCTCGAGACCATCAAAGCAGGCGCCAACGCCATCACGTGGACGCCACCGTCCAACGGCGAGATCTTCCGCGACATCATGGCTGCCTACCGCGACAATAAGCCGCACCCCTGACCCGGTGCATAGAAAAACCGACCCGAACGCCTGTTCGGGTCGGTTTTTTACGCTCATCGCAGCGGCTGTCCGTCCGCGGGGTAAAACTGCAGCGCATCCTGCACGGTCCGGAATGCGCCCGTGTCGCCCCACGCGGCCGTCAGGCGTTTTTCCATCGCCGTCACGACGGGGTACTGGAGCCAGGTCTGCTGGTGCACGTAATACTCCCCGCTGCTGAGGATATAGCCGTTGAGCGCCTCTGTGGTGGAGTAGGCGACATAGCCGCGCACGTGCTCTGCGTGCCGCGGCAGGGAAAAGGCGGCAAAAAGATCGGTATTCGTCTGCTCGCCCCAGAGGACGGTGTTCGCGGTGAACGTCTGCGCGCCCAGCGAGGCGTAGGGCGCGGCGAATGTCTGCCCATCGCGGTCATACAGCACGCGGCCGGTCACGTCCCCGGCGGCGGACCATCCTTCCGGGATGCTCCGGTAGGCCGGGCGGATCTGGATTGCCTCCGTGCCGTAGAAGCCGGGGTCGGTCGTCCACAGGAAGTGATGGTACACCCGCCACGTCTCCCGCTCGCCGGGGAGCTGCACGGCCACGCCGGTCAGGCGCAGCTCTTTGACGTCGTAGACCGTGTCCTGCACGTAATAGCGCTCATGTTTCTCGTTGTATGCTTCCCACAGCACGTTTCTGCCGTCGTTGACAGGATAGTCTTCCGTTTCGGCCACGACGCGCAGCGCGCCGTCACAGGCGGCGATGTCCTCCGGCGTGAGATCGTCGAGCACAGCCTCCGGGAAGCCGAGGCCGAGCAGCTGCTGCCGGATCGCCGCCGTCTGCGTCTGCTTGGACGTGTCCGCGGGCTGCCAGTCCATCCGGTAGCTGCTGCCGAAGAGATACCCGAGCGTGCAGCCGATGCCCAGCGCTGCCGCGAGCACGAGCGCGATGCACCGGTCCGTCACCCGCACCGGCCCCGGCGCGATGGCGTATCCGGCCTCGTCCAGCGCGCCGGACAGCCGGTAAAGGCTGCGGAGGATGAATCCATAGCCGATGAGCATTGCGATCGGCACGACCCATCCGCCGTACTGAACGGCGGCGAGAACGCACACGAGCGCGTACCACACGATCAGCGCGAGCGCGCCGCCGGCCTGCGCGGGCAGGCCCGCCTTTTTCTGCACCGCCAGCAGCCCCCGCCAGAAGCAGAAGTACAGGGCGAGGAGCAGCACTGCGTTTGTGACGGTGAGCGTGGTCGTGACGGCGGGCGTGAACACGGCACTTTGCAAAATCGTTGTATTCAGGACCAGCGTCGCAAAGAAGTACACCGCGCGGATCACAGTGACGGCAAAGCAGCCGCCGAGCCAGCGGTTTTCCCGCCGCAGCGCGCGAAAGCCGAGCAGCAGCAGCACCGTGCCGACGGCGGGGAGGATGTAGTTCAGGCACAGGAAGTTCAGGGTGATCGCGCACAGCGCCATGCCAAAGAGGGTGCGGTTCATGGCGCGCCGCCACGGGGTCACCTCGGCGACGATCTCCTCCGGCGGAACATCGGGGACGCTCCGGGTCAGCATGGCCTCAAAGTCCGCGTCCGTCATGGTCTCCCACGGGCGGTCACACATGGCCGTCACCTCCCAACATTCTGCGCAGCTGCTTTTTCAGGCGATAGAGCCTGCCCTCGACGGCCCGGGCCGTCATGCCCAGCTCGGACGCGATCTGTGCGGTGGACTGTAAGTAATAATACTTTCGGTAAAACAGCGCCCGGTCGTTCTGACCGAGCCGTGCGAGCGCATCGTGCAGCGCGGCGCGGCGCTCGGCTTGTATCAGCGCCTCCTCCGGGGATGCCTCCGGCGACGGCGCGTCCTCCGGCAGAGTCTGCGTGTCGCCGTGCCGGGCGGCGCTGCGCTGAAAGTTCAGCGCCGTGTTTCGCGTGACCGCCGTCAGCCACGCGCTCCAGCTGCCGCGCGCGGCGTCGAACTGCGCGATCTTGTTCCACACGCGCAGCGACGCCTCCGACAGGCACTCCTCCCGATCCTGCGGGTCCGGCAGGATCGGCGCAATGATGTAGCGCATCAGCGGCCCGTAGTGCAGCAGCAGGGCCTCCATGCCGCGCTCATCCTGCTGCAGCAGCTGTGCGATCATCTCCTGCTCCTGCACGTCCTCGCCTCCTCCCGGCTGTGTTTCTACTCCATTATACACGCCGCGACCGAAAAACCCACGCATATTTTTCCGCCTTCGCGCGGGAAGAAAAAAACAGTGCCCGGCTGTGATGCCGGGCACCGTCTGTTTTTATCTGTATCTGTATCTGTGTTCTCACACGGGCTTGTTCGAGGTCTTGAGCACGACGTCGTGCGCGCCGCCCTCGACGATGCTCACCGAGGACACGAGCGTCAGCCGCGCCTTTTCCTGCAGCTCGCGGATGGTCAGTGCGCCGCAGTTGCACATGGTCGAGCGGACCTTTGCCAGCGTCTGCTGGACGTTATCGGAGAGCTTGCCGGCGTAGGGCACGTAGGAGTCCACGCCCTCCTCGAAGGACAGCTTCTTGCTGCCGCCGAGGTCGTAGCGCTGCCAGTTGCGCGCGCGGTTGGAGCCCTCGCCCCAGTACTCCTTCATGAGCGTGCCGTTGACGTTGACCTTGTCCGACGGGCTCTCGTCGAAGCGGGCGAAGTAGCGGCCGAGCATCACGAAGTCCGCGCCCATGGCCAGCGCGAGCGTGATGTGGTGATCATGCACGATGCCGCCGTCGGAGCAGACGGGCACGTAGATGCCGGTCTCGCGGAAGTACTCGTCGCGTGCGCGGCAGACCTCGATGACGGCGGTCGCCTGGCCGCGGCCGATGCCCTTGGTCTCGCGCGTGATGCAGATCGAGCCGCCGCCGATGCCGACTTTCACGAAGTCCGCGCCGCAGTCGGCCAGGAAGCGGAAGCCGTCCGCGTCCACGACGTTGCCGGCGCCGACCTTGACGCTGTCGCCGTAGCGCTCGCGGATCCACTCGAGCGTGCGCTTCTGCCACTCGGAGTAGCCCTCGGACGAGTCGATCACGAGCACGTCCACACCGGCGTCGACCAGCGCGGGCACGCGCTCGGCATAGTCGCGGGTGTTGATGCCCGCGCCGACGAGGTAGCGCTTCTGACTGTCGAGCAGTTCGTTCGGTTTCTGCTTGTGGAGGTCATAGTCCTTGCGGAACACGAATGCGCACAGGCGGCCCTCGTCGTTGACGATGGGCAGAGAGTTGAGCTTGTGCTCCCAGATGATGTTGTTGGCTTCCTTCAGGGACGTGCCGTCGGGCGCGGTGATCATCTTCTCGCGCGGCGTCATGAATTCGCGCACCGGCGTCTCGGGCGCCATGCGGCTCACACGGTAGTCGCGGCTCGTGACGATGCCGACCAGGCGGCCGTCGGCCGTGCCGTCCTCGGTGACGGCGACGGTGGAGTGGCCGGTCTGCTCGCGCAGGGCCAGAATGTCCGAAAGCGTCGCGTCGGGGCTGATGTTCGAGTCGCTGCGCACAAAGCCTGCCTTGTAGCTCTTGACACGGGCGACCATCGCAGCCTCGTCCTCGATCGACTGCGAGCCGTACAGGAACGACACGCCGCCCTCCTGCGCCAGCGCGACAGCCAGCCGGTCGCCGGACACGGACTGCATTACGGCCGAGACCATCGGCACGTTCAGCGACAGGGCCGGTTCCTCGCCCGCGCGAAAGCGCGTCAGCGGCGTGCGCAGAGAAACGTTGTCCGGGATGCACTCGCTCGACGAGTAGCCGGGCACCAGCAGATACTCATTGAACGTGTGCGACTGGCCGGAAAAGAAGTAAGCCATGGGAAAGACCTCCTTATAACAATATACAGTGTGGAAAGCGGAGCGGGTCGCGCCCCGGTGATGATTTTTGCTATTGTACCGCGAACGGGCGCGCTTGTCCAGCCCGCAGCACGGAAAAAAATCAGGGGTGTGACCGCCTTTTTTTGGACATATGATAAAAACTGCGCACCGCCGCCGGCGGTGCGCAGGGAATCACAGTTTGCGGATCTTGTCTTTCTCCTCGATGAGGGGCAGGTAGTCCATGTACGGCGTGTCGTTGGCGCAGGTGAACTTCGCCTCGGAGCTGAACGCCTCGACCTCCTTGTGCGCCTGCTCGATCGGGCGCAGCGTGCCCGCGCCGGCGATGCAGCCGCCCGGGCAGGCCATGCCCTCGAGCAGATAGCCGTCGTACTTGCCGGCCTTGGCCATCATCAGCAGCTTGCGGCAGTCGGCCAGACCAGTCGCCGCGGCGACCTTGACCTCCCGCTCGGGCTCCATGTCGTGGATGGCGTTGACGACCGCCTGCGCCACGCCGCCGGAGTAGGCAAAGCGGCGCGCGTCGCGGCTGGAGTAGGCGGGCATCTCCTCCTCGTCCTCGGGCAGGAAGGCCTTGTCCATGCCCTTGGCGGCGAAAATGCCGAGCGCCTCCTCGAACGTGAGCACGAAGTCCACGTCGCTGCGCACGCTCTGGCGGCGCGCCTCGAGCTTTTTCGAATCGCACGGACCGATGAACACGACCTTGCAGTCCGGATGGTCGCGCTTGATCATGCGCGCGGTGAGTACCATCGGCGTGAAGGCCACGGAGATGTTCTTCTCAAACTGGGGGAAGAGCTTTTTGACCATGTCGCTCCACGACGGGCAGCAGGACGTGACCATGAATTTGTGCTTTTCGGGCACTTCCTCCAGAAAGTCCGCCGCCTCCTCGATCACGCACAGGTCCGCGCCGATGGCGACCTCGTACACGTCGGCAAAGCCGAGCCGCTGAAACGCCCTGCGTATCCGCTCCGGCACGCCCTCGGGACCGAACTGCCCCACGAACGCCGGCGCGAGTGCCACGTAAACAGGCGTATCGCTCTTGACGGCCTGAATGGTCTGGAAGATCTGGCTCTTGTCCGAGATGGCGCCGAACGGGCAGCTGACCATGCACTGGCCGCAGGACGTGCACTTGGAATAATCAATGTCCGCGCGGCCGAGTCCGTCGGAATGGATGCAGTCCATGCCGCAGGCCTTGCGGCACGGCCGCTCGAGGCGCACGATGGCGTTGAACTTGCACTCTTTCAGGCAGCGCCCGCAGCGGATGCACTTATCCGGGTCGATGTGGGCCTGGCCGTTCTGCCGCGAGATGGCCTGCCGCGGGCAGACCGACATGCACGGATGCTCCAGACAGCCCTGGCACACGTTCGTGATCTTCACAACGTTGTCCGGGCAGCGGTTGCACGCGAACTTGATGACGTTGATGAGCGGTTTTTCGTAGTAGATCTCCGGGTCGAGCGCCTTTTCCACGCCGTCCGAGAGCAGGGAAAACTCCGAAAACTTGCGCAGCGGCAGCCCCATGGCCAGCCGCAGCCGCTCGCCGACGACGGCGCGCTCGAGAAACAGACTGTCCCGGTAGGAACCGATCTCACCGGGGATGATCTTGAACGGCAGCTCTTCGAGCCGCTTTGCGTAATCGCCGCCCTCATAGGCCATTCGGGCGATCTCCGTGAATACTTCGTGACGGATACGTACTTTTCCGGTTTCAATGCCGCGCATAGGGTTCTCCTTTGAGAATAAAAAGTGAATTCTTGTTCGTGAAATTTGCAACAAGCACTTGACGCGAGGTCATGCAAAACATTATACTAATACGTGATAAATTTCGCAATTCTTTTTTTGCAATCTGGACAAAAAGATAACGATTAGCTCCAATTTTGTCGAAAAATCAAAGAAAACGGCGCATGTGTCTGGGAATGACATCCTGTGTTGGGGCAGGTTTGTGACCTGGACACAGAAAGATCTGCCGGATCTGTGGTAGGATGGATGCAATCGAAGCCGCAGCTTCCGCAAATTTTTCAGCCGTCAGGAGGGAACGCACTATGGAAGAAAACAAAACGAAAGCCAAGATCATCGCAGTCGCCGGCAAGGGCGGCGTCGGCAAGACCTCTCTGTGCTCGGCGATCGTCCGCGAGCTGGTGGAGGCCTTCCCCGGCAAGCGCATCCTCGCCATCGACGCAGACCCGGCCGTCGGCCTGTCCACGGCGCTGGGCGTGCACGTCGAGCACACGATCGACGACATCCGCAACGAAGTGATCGAGACCTCGGAGCGCGGCGAGTACCGCCAGGCCATCGAGGTGCTCAACGAGGCGCGCTTCCGCATCTTTGACACCATGGTCGAGTGCGACGGCTTCGCCTTCCTGGCCATCGGCCGTCCGGAGGCCGCCGGGTGCTACTGCTCGGTCAACTCCTACCTCAAGGAAGTCATCAGCATGCTCGCCAATGATTTCGATTATGTGGTCATCGACGGCGAGGCCGGCATCGAGCAGATCAGCCGCCGCGTCATGGAGCAGGTCTCGCACCTGGTCCTCGTCACGGACCAGAGCGCCAAGGGCGTGAACGTCTGCCGCGAGATCAAGGAGGCGGCTGACGATCTCATCACCTATGAGCGCATCGGCATGATCGTCAACCGCGTGGTCGACCCGAGCATGAACGATCTCGTCAAGCTCGACGGGGTGGACGTGCTCGCCTACATCCCCACCGATCCGGTCCACGCTGCCAACGACATCCGCGGCAAGAGCGTGTTCGAGCTGCCGGAGGACTCCAACATCATGGTCGGCGTCCACCAGGCGCTGCACAACCTGGGCATTTTTTGAGGAGGGAACAACATGAAGGATATGGAACTGTACGACAGCTTTATTCGGGAAACGACCGACCTGCTCGGCGCGCCGACGCAGAAGTGGGCCTATAAAGAGCGCGATGCGTGGAAAGATAACGGCGAGAGCGAGCTCGTGCTCCTGCGCGACGCTGCGTATGAGCTCGGCGGCGGCGCGAACGACGCCGTGAACTTCACCTGCGTCACGTCCGACAGCAGTCTCGTCCCGGCGGACGAGGTGCTGCTCTACGGCCCGGATATGAAGGAGATCAAGGGCGACGTGCCGTTTGCCCGCCTCGTGATACTCGGCGTCAAGGACATCGACGTCGAGAACAAAGACGCGACTTACACCGCCATCCGCAACATCGAGTTCGTGAAGTACCATGTCTTCCCGGACGGATACATGATGCGCGTCTCGCCCGAGAGCAGCCGCGAGCAGATCCGCGTGAGCAAGAAGGCCATCAAGAAGGGCATCTCGTTTTACAAGGTCGGCTGCGACTTTATCCGGCAGTATAAGAAAAACCCGAACATCACGAATGTGCGCGTGATCTTCATCACGAAGAATGTCGACTTCAAGACCCTGCACGACACGGCCAAGAAGATCGACGACGTGACCAAGACCATGAACACTATCCTTGAGGGCATGCCCGAAGATCTCGACTGCGCGAGCTGCAGCTTCAAGCCCGTGTGCGACGAGGTCGAGGGCCTCAAGGAGCTGCACTTCGGCAAGGCCGGCAAGAAAGCGCCGAAGGCGTAATTTCCGCAGAACATACACGCACGGCCCCGCAAGCAACCTGCGGGGCCGTGTTTTCATCTTTCATCCAAAGGAGGTGCGCCATGCCGAATTTTTGCATGACGCTCAGCTATGACGGCACGCGCTACAACGGCTGGCAGCGGCAGGGCAACACGCCGGACACCATTCAGGGGCGGCTCGAGGCCGCACTCAGCGACCTGCTGGCGCAGCCGGTCGAGGTCGCGGGCTCCGGCCGTACGGACGCGGGCGTGCACGCCCGGATGCAGACGGCGTCGTTCCGCGCGCGGACCGACCTGCCCGCGCCAGAGCTGCTGCGGCAGCTGCGTGCGCGCCTGCCGGGGGACATCGGCGTGCTCACGCTCGAGGAAGCCGCGCCGCGCTTTCACGCGCGATTGTCCTGCCGCGGCAAGACGTATGTCTACCGCGTCTGGAACAGCGAGACGCCGAACGTGTTCGAGCGGCGCTATGTCTATGCCCTGCCGCAGCCGCTCGACACGGCGGCCATGCAGCGCGCGGCAGCGCTGCTGTGCGGCACGCATGACTACACGTCGTTCTGCGCCAACCGGCGCATGAAAAAATCTGCCGTGCGTACGGTCGATGCCATCACCGTCGAGCGGCGGGGCGAGGAAGTGCGCCTGACGTTCTCGGGCGACGGCTTTTTGTACCACATGGTGCGCATCCTCACCGGCACGCTGCTGGAGGTCGGGCTCGGGCAGCGGGATGCCGGCACGATGCCGGCCATCCTCGCCGCGCACGACCGCAGTGCCGCCGGGCCTACGGCGCCCGCCCGCGGACTGATCCTGTGGGAGACGCGCTATGCGCACACACACCCCGAAGTCGGAGAGGAGAAACGCGAATGAAAGAAGAATGCCTGATCTGCGGCGCACCGCTGGAATATCTGGAGACGGATGTGCAGATGCAGTGCGAGATCTGCCGCAAAAAAGAGCTCGCCAAGACGCGCTGCGTAAACGGACACTACGTGTGCAGCGACTGCCATATGCAGGGGCTTGACAGCATCGTGGAGCTGTGCCTGCGGGAGACCGCGTGCGATCCGATCGCCATTGTCGAGCGGATGATGGCGCTGCCGAGCTGCCATATGCACGGGCCGGAGCACCATGTGATGGTCGGAGCGGCGCTGCTGACGGCGTATCACAACGCCGGCGGAGACATTGACCTTTCCGACGCGCTCATGGAGATGCTGCGCCGCGGCAAAAGCGTGCCCGGCGGCGCGTGCGGCTTCTGGGGCGCGTGCGGCGCGGGGATCAGCACGGGGATGTTCGTCTCGATCATCTCCCGGTCAACACCGCTGACCGACGAGCCGTTTGCGCTGTCGCACAAAATGACGGCGGCCGCGCTCGGGCAGATCGGTGAGATCGGCGGCCCGCGCTGCTGCAAGCGAGACTCGTTTCTGTCCATTCTCACGGCGATCGATTTTGTGAAGGAGCACTTCGGCATCGCGCTGCAAAAGCCGGAGGTCGTGTGCCGCTACGCCGCGCAGAACAATCAGTGCATCGGAAAGCGCTGCCCTTTCAGCGCGGCAAACCACTGAGCGCCTGCCGGCGCGCAGAATGGGAACTTGCGGAGAAATTATCATGATTCGAAAATTGCGAAAAGCAGATATCAACCGCGTCGCCGAGATATGGTTAGACACCAATCGCAAAGCACACGCTTTTATTCCCGCGTCCTACTGGGAGCGCAATTTCGCCTCCGTGAAAGAGATGCTGCCGCAGGCGGAGGTCTGCGTGTATGAAACCGAGAACGGAATACAGGGCTTTCTCGGCCTGAGCGGCGAATACATCGAGGGCCTTTTCGTTTCGGAGGAGGCGCAGTCGCACGGCATCGGGAAATGCCTATTGGACGATGCAAAGGACAGGAAGCCGGCATTGCGCCTGAACGTGTATCAGAAGAATATGCGGGCGATCCGTTTTTACCAACGAGAAGGGTTTCAAATCCAGTGTGAAGGGCTGGATGCAGACACCGGCGAACCGGACTATGAAATGCTGTGGTGGCGGGAGTAGAGACTCCGGCTTGCCGCCCCCGCCGGGAGCGCGCAAAATCGGGATTTGGCAAGGAGTTTTGATAGCATGAAAAAGAGATTTCTTAAAATTGTGATAGGGATTGTTTTCGTTTGCATTTTATTCGTTGGATTTCTTTATGCAAACAATGACATTGGTATGACTTCGACCAATTTGGAAACGGATATTCGTTCATCGCAGAAGATTAAAGATGATTGGACGCTTGATGGAAGTGTTTCTAACACGATGGCTGCTTATATTTCTTATTCTCAGGACATGAGCGACCACACTTTTTCCGTCTATGTCAATCGTCCAGGACTTTCCTTCGGATATTTTTTCTGTGGAGGTGGAACTCTTTCGGGGATTCAAAGAGGAATTGTGGAGTTTACTGTAGAGGGATATAATGAACGAGCATTTATTTCTATGAATCAACAGCAGGTGCAACAACTTGAAATAGATGATGGCAACACAATTCAAGTGGTTGATATTGACCGCAATAAACCTTTTGCGATTGTCTTGCCTATAAATGCGGGTAATATTACTTTTTATGATGTAAATAGAAATACTGTGGAATATTGGAATAATCCTCTTTGACAAATTCCAGTTTGCCGAACCGTGAAACCGCCCCCGGCGTGACCTGCTGGTCACGCTGGGGGCGTTCCTGTTATCTGCTTCTGCCGCGTCATTTCAGCCGCGCGCGCTGCGCCGCGCAGTAGGCGCGCACGTCAAACGGCTCCGGCACGCTGTCGCGCCGGAGGTAGAGCGGGTGGTGCGGGTGCCCGGCCTTCGACCGGGGGCCGAACGTCAGCCACTGCGCATGATACTCCTCGCAGATGGCGAGCATTTCCTCGAGCGCGTCGAACAGGTACGGCCGCTTTTCGATCAGCGTGCCCCACGCGGCCCACACAGCCGGCCGGTTGCCGGGTGCGTACTGCCCGAGCACGTAGCGGAAGGCCGCCATGTTCTGCTCGTGCAGCGCGCGGTTGAAGGTCGTGTCCATGGCGTTTGGATCGGTCGCGCGCTGGGGGTAGACGTTGAACATCGTGAAGCTGTCATACCCGTTGCCGAGGGCGATGCGCTCGACGCTCTTGAGCGTGTTGTCGAGATCGCCCGGCTGCGCGGTCGACGGGTTGATGCCGATGCAGATGAGCGGGTTTGCGCCCCGCGTGCCGAGGATGTAACGGTATTCGGTGTAGTACGGCGGCACGTACAGCCAGCGCGCGGCGTCATAGTCGTCGTGCTGCGGGCAGTTCAGCGCGTCGTCAAAGGTCAGCAGCGCGCACGTCTGGCTCGCGCCCTTTGGAATGTGCATGGGTGGTCCCTCCGATCGGTGCGGTCAGTCCCCGGCGGGCGGGAACGGTTTGGAATAGGCGGTCTTGGCGCTCACGCCCGGCAGGCGGCCGATGCGCCCCGCGAGCGCGGAGATCACGTCCTGCGGCGCGTCGAGCACGACGCTGATGATGCTGACACCCTTAGCGCGGTAGGGCAGGCCCATGCGGCCGATGATATACTGCCCCGCGTCGTGCAGCAGGGCGTTGAGTTGCGCTGTGCTCTCGCTGTTTTCCACGATGATGCCGATCAGCGCCACGCGCGTTTCCATGCGCGCTCACCTCGCTTTCGTTTTGTCTATTGTACGCGAAAATGGGCGGGAACGCAATGCGTTCCCGCCCGTTTCACACGGAAAATCCTGCTTATTTGCCCTGCTTATAAAACTGCTTGGAGTTATCGAGCACCTGGCACTCGGCGTTCGGGTAGAGCACGACCTTCTTCGGCGTGCCGTCGTCGAGGATGCGCAGGGCGTCCGACCACGTCTTGACGTATTCAGCGCCGGAGTGCTCGTCGATGTACCACGGGTCGCGCATGCCCTTGACGGTGTGCTCGGCAAATACGACAGCGTGGGCCATGTTTTTGCCCTTCGTGTAGCAGCCGGACCACATCATGCCGCCGGGGGCGGAGTGGCCCCACTTGTCGTACAAAAAGTGCACACACGGGCCGAACGGGGAGTTGGCCGCGAGCACGAACGAGCCGCTGTCCTTGAGCGAGGCGATGACCTCGGGCGTGTAGGCGCAGTTGGCCTCGGCGGGCTTGAAGTAGTTGTTGGCGATGACCACGTCGCAGTCGGGCACGAACTTTGCCGCGTAGTGCTCGGCGGCGTAGGCGGCCGCGTGCTGGATCTCGGCCTCAAAGTCGCCGGCGAACAGGTTGCAGATCTGCGCGTGGCCGTTGAGGATGGCGTCGATCTTGAAGTCGAGCCCCATCATGCGCGCGGCCTGCTCGGCGTCGCTGCGCATGAGCGTGTGGGGGTTGCCCATGTTGAACTCCGTCGTCGTCGTGAAGCTGTGGTTGCGCATGATCGTGCGCAGCGAGCTCACGCCCGGCAGGATGCACTTGGCGCCGCCGCTGAAGCCGTAGTAGCTGTGGGCCATGGTCGTGCCGATGGCGATCTTGTAGTCGGCGGACATGACGTCGGCATTGATCTCGACGGGCACGTTGTTGGTCGTGTTGCCGACGAACACGTGGTTAAAGAACAGGTTGTGGTTGTGCACCTCATAGTTTTCGACGATCTCCTCGCCGAGCTTGCGCACGAACTCCGTGCGGTACATGACGCCGTGGGTGCCGAGCGCGATGATGAACCAGATGTTCTCCTTCGGCACGCCGGCGGCGCGCAGCTCCGCGATGACGGCCTTGGCGATCGGCTCGCACGGCGTCGGGCGGGTGATGTCGTCGATGATAATGACGGCGCTCTTCTTGCCGGCAGCGCCCTCGGAGATGGGCTTGGCGCCGATGGCGGCGTGGATCTTCTCCGCAATCTGCGCCTCGGTCAGGGCCGGGGTGTCATAGCCGTGGATCTTGGAGATATGCACGTCCCAGTTGTCGGGGAACGCGATCGGGATCGGCTGGTCGCCGTAGTTGCTGTTGGAAGGCAGGTCGAATGTTTTCATAGAGAATCCTCCTGGGATCGACGCGCTTTCTCATCTTCCGCATCCTGCTCGATCAGGCACTCGCGGTACGGGCCGGTCAGCGTCAGGTGGTCGTAGATGGCGGCGGCCACGGCGGCTTCGTCGCGGTCACGCAGGGCCTGACAGATGGCCTGGTGTCCGGCGCGCGTCAGCGCGTTTTCGTCCAGCCGCCAGGTCTCCTCGAGCACACGCGCGCGGTAGATGTCCATGAGTGAGGACAGCGTGGTGTAGATGTATTTGATGAGGGCGTTGTGCGACATGCGCATGAGCGAATTGTGAAACTGCGAGTCCAGCACGGACTGCCGGTCGATCGGCGTGCCGATATAGTCGTAATCGGCCAGAGCGCACAGGCGCTCGATCTCGTCGTCGGTCGCGCTGCGGATGATGTCCCGGCACACGTCCGTCTCGAGCACGATGCGCAGATCCAGCACATTTTCCAGCGTGCTGTTGCTCAGCGCGAACAGCGCGCAGATCGGCCGGTTGATCGACAGCTCCGGCGTGTTCGTGATGTACGAGCCGCTGCCCTGGATGCTCTGTACGATGCCCATGGCCTCCAGACTCTTGATCGCCTCGCGCACGCACGTGCGGCTGACGTCAAACTTCGTCGCCAGGGACAGCTCCGTCGGCAATTTGTCGCCTTTCTGGAGCTGGCCGTGGTTGATCTGGTCGAGGACGGCGTCCACGATTTTTTTATAGTTTGTGCTGGACTTCGGTTTCATGCTGTCACCTCGCTAAGCGATATTCACAAAAATTGCGTCGATTTTTTGAACATTATGATTATTTACAAAGAAAAAAAGCGATGGTATGATTGAAATAATCAAATGTGTCAGACAAATTCGAGGGCCTACATCAGGTCCTTTCCTTATTCGCCGGAAAGTTGTCTGACAATTATCGGGAGGTTTTCCATCTGTGTCTACATTAGCACATTCTTTTTTTTAAGTCAATGATTTGTCAGACAAATGATGAGAAATGGGACACGGAGTTGGAAAAACCAATACGGACCGAGTGAGGTGAGCCATCGAGAGAAATGGAGAGCATTCCCCCTGTATCGCAAAAGCAGAGAATTTGGAATGAAAATGTAACTTAGAGGAGAAGAAGAAACATGTCAAACACGAGCAACGCATCGAAAAATGTAAAGCGCTTCCTGCTGCTGTTCGCACTCGGGATCGCTTACGGCTTTATGTACGTCATGCCGTACATGAAGTCCAGCTTCTACGATCAGATGATTGCCGCCATGGGCTGCACGAATGCCCAGCTCGGCTCTCTGATGACCGCTTACTGCATCTGCTGCACCGTCTCCTATCTGCCCGGCGGCTGGATCGGAGACAAGTTCAACCCGAAGCCGGTTCTGCTGATCTCCATCTTTGGTCAGGCAGCGCTGAGCTTCCTGTTCATGTTCACGTATAAGAGCTACACCATGGCCGTCATCATCTGGCTGCTCATGGGCCTGACCGGCGGCTTTGCTTTCTGGCCGGCCATCATGAAGGGCATCCGCATGACGGGCACCGACGAAGAGCAGGGCCGTATGTACGGCATCTTTGAGGCCCTCAACGGTCTGGCTTCCCTGCTGCTGAGCTTCATCATGATCGGCGTCATGGCCGTCGTCGGCGGCAGCGACCTCATCACCGGCTTCAAGAGCGCGCTGGCATTCATGGGCGGTCTGTCCATCGTGTCCGGCATCCTGGTTGTGATCCTGATGCCGAAAGACGCGGCTTACGGCGTGAGCGATGAAGAAAAAGAAAATCAGAAAAAGATCACCTTCAAGGACTATGTGTCCGCCTTTAAGATCCCCGGCGTGTGGATCATGGCCATCCTGGTCTGGTGCTATGTGACCATCTCCGCCGTGGCCAGCTACCTGACGCCGTACAGCACGGGCGTGCTCGGCATGTCCGCAACGCTGGCGGCCACCATCGGCACGTTCCGCACTTACGGCTGCCGCCTGATCGGCGGCCCGCTCGGCGGCTATCTGGCCGATAAGGCGTTCAAGTCTGTCTCCAAGGAGCAGCTGCTCGGCCAGCTTGCCTGCCTGGTGACGATCGGCATCTTCCTGGTCCTGCCCGGCGGCACGAGCGGCGGTCTGCTCGTGGTTTTGCTGCTGCTGGTCGGCATCGCCATGTTCCTGTGCAAGGGCACATATTTCTCCATCCAGCCGGAAATGGGCATTCCGACGCACATCTCCGCGACGGCCGTTGCCATCGCGACGTTTGTCGGCTACATTCCGGATATGTTCGTGCACACGATGTTCGGCAACTGGATCGACGCCTACGGCGACGCGGGCTACACGAAGATCCTCTTCTACGGCGTCGGCACGGCGGTGCTGGGCGTGATCGCGGCCGTCTGGGCCATCGCGCAGGCGAAAAAGGTTGCAAAGCGGAATGCGGCCGCTGCCAACGCAGCGTAACATTCCCCGCAAAATACAAGGAGGCTTATCCATGAGCAAAATCAAGATCAACACGGCCCGCTGCAAAGGCTGTGGTTACTGCGTGAACGACTGCCCGCGCAAGGCGCTGTCGTTCTCCGGCAACATCAACGACAAGGGCTATGACACCGTTCAGGTCGACGACGCGCTGTGCGTCGCCTGCGGCACGTGCTACCGCGTGTGCCCCGACAGTGTTTTTGAAATCCTGGAATAAGAGGTAAGAACATGAGCAAACAACTTATGAAGGGCAATGAGGCCCTGGCAGAAGCGGCGCTGCGCGCCGGCTGCCGTTTTTACAGCGGCTATCCCATCACCCCGCAGACCGAGATCCTGGAGTACCTGGCCAAGCGTATGGACGAAGTGGGCGGCACGTTCGTGCAGACCGAATCCGAACTCGCGGGCATCAACATGCTCCTCGGCGCGGCAGCGGCCGGCGCGCGTGCGCTGACCAGCTCCGCCGGCCCCGGCTTCTCCCTGAATCAGGAGGGCATCTCCTATCTCGTCGCGGCGGATCTTCCGGCTGTCATCATCAACGTCATGCGTATCGGCACCGGCCTCGGCGACATCGCGCAGGGCCAGGGCGACTACTGGCAGATGACCCGCGGCGGCGGCCACGGCGACTACCGCACCATCGTGCTGGCGCCGGCCTCCGTGCAGGAAAACTGCGACATGATGACCACTGCCTTTGATCTGGCGGAGAAGTACCGCCACCCCGTGTTGGTCGCGTCCGACGCCGCCATCGGCCAGATGGTCGAAGGCGTTGAGCTCAAGGATTTCGTCGAGCACGACATTGACCAGTATGACTGGGCGATCCGCGGCTGCAAGGCCGGCCAGGCGCCCCGCAAGGTCCAGAACGTCTACTACACCAACCCGCAGTACCCCGAATTCCTGCGCAGCAAGTATCAGGCGATCGAGGACAACGAGCAGCGCTGGGAGTCCTACCAGGCGGAGGACGCCGACGTGGTGCTCGTGGCTTACGGCATCAGCTCCCGCATCTCGAAGGAAGCGGTGAATATGGCCCGCGCCGAGGGCTTCAAACTCGGCCTGATCCGCCCGATCACGCTCTGGCCGTACCCGGTCAAGGCGTTTGAGACCTGCAAGAACGCCAAGGCGTTCATGACGGTTGAGATCAACATCCTCGGCCAGATGGTCGACGATGTGAAGCTGGCTGTGGAAAACAAGTATCCGGTCGGCTTCTATGGCACGTTCTTTGGTCTGCCGGAACCGGAAGAGATCGTCGCGCAGGCCAAGGCCATGCTGGAAAAGGAGGGGAAATAAATGAAACTCAAAGCACCCGAAACTGTCTTTTCCTCCGCCGGCTTCTGCCCCGGCTGCGGCCACGGCCTGGCCACCCGTCTGATCGGCGAGGTCTCCGAGGAACTCGGCATTCAGGAAAAAATGCTGGCAGTCGTGGACGTTGCCTGCTGCTCGTTCAACATTGACTACTGGCGCTACGATACCATCATGGCGGCGCACGGCCGCGACATCCCGACGGCCGTCGGCGTCAAGCATATCCGCCCCGAGAACCCGGTCTTTGCTTACCTGGGCGACGGCGCTGCCTACTCCATCGGCATGGCGGAGACCATTCACGCCGCGCTGCGCAACGACAACATCTGCGTGTTCGTCGTCAACAACAGCGTCTTCGGCATGACCGGCGGCCAGATGGCCCCGACTACCCTGCCGCACCAGAAGACCGCGACCTCCCCGAAGGGCAAGGATCCGGCCAAGTACGGCACGCTCAACGTCGTCGACGTGCTCGGCAAGATGGACATTGCCTATCTGGCACGCGGTGAACTGGTCGGACCTGCCGGCATGAACAACTGCAAGAAGCTCATCCGCAAGGCGTTCGAGCACCAGCTCAACGGCGACGGCTTCAGCCTCGTCGAGCTGCTCAGCCCCTGCCCGACCAACCTGAACATGCCGCCGGTGAAGGCCCGCGAGCATGTGCACACGGAAATGACCAAGTATTTCCCGATCGGCGAATACATTGACAAGAAGGGTGGTAATCAGGCATGATGGTAGAAATGATTTGCGCCGGATTCGGCGGCCAGGGTGTCCTGACCACCGGTCTGATCCTGGCAGAGGCCGGCATGAAGCTCGGCATGAACGTGCTGTGGTATCCGTCCTACGGCTCCGAGATGCGCGGCGGCACGGCCAACTGCACCATAAAGTTCTCCGACAAGGAGATCGCCAGCCCCTGCGCCAAGAAGATCGACATCCTCATGGCCATGAACGCGCCGGCGATCGACAAGTTCGAGAGCAGCCTGCGCCCGGGCGGCCTGCTGCTGGTCAACAGCTCGCTCGTGCACGAGCGCGAATACCGCGACGACATCAAGGTCGTCAAGGTCCCCATGACCGAGATCGCCGCGGAGCATGAAAACCCGAAGGGCGCCAACATCGTCATGATGGGCGCCATGGCGGCCAACTCCGATCTGTTCACCGAGGACGATCTGGAGCGCCTGACCAACGAGTTCTTCGAGAAGAAGGGCAAGATCAACCCGAAAAACAGCCTCTGCTTCCGCGCCGGCACGCAGATCCACTAAACCGGCGAACTCCACGGGGCTTTGCTCATGAAATCAGCACCCGGGGCGCTGCCCGGCAGCGCCCCGGGAAAATCCCGCTCTGGAGGTGTAAATTTTTTGAATGTCCTAGACGTCATCATCATCCTGGCATACTTTGTCGGCATGATCGTGCTCGGTCTGATCGCAAACAAAAAACAGACCGGCGTGGATGACTATTATCTGGGCGGCCGCTCGATGGGCGCTCTGAAGATCGGCGCGCTCTGGATGGCCGGCTGGATCGGCGGTTCGTCCGTCATCGGTACATCCTCAAACAGTTATTCCATGGGCATCACCGGCATCTGGTATGTGGGTGAGATCGCCATCGGCTGCGTGCTCTTCGCGCTCGTCATGGCCAAGCCCATCAAGCGCGTGAGTGACGAGCTGAGGAATGTCACGTTCCCCGAGCTGATCCACGCGCGCTATGACCAGAAAAACAGTACCATGGCCAGCATCACGACCATCCTTGCGATGATCGGCTACACGGCGGCGCAGTTTGTTGCCGGCGCGTCGATCCTGAACGTGCTCACGGGCTGGAATCTCGGCGTGTGCTACATTCTCGCGGCCGTGGTCATCGTGTTCTATGTCTCGACGGGCGGCCTGCTCGCCGTGACGTATACCGACATCGTGCAGATGGCGCTGCTGCTGCTCGGCATTGTCGTTCTGGCGGTGCCGCTGGTCGGCTCGCAGCTGCACAAGATGGGCGCAAACCTCGTCACCGACCTGCCGGCGAGCTTCTTTGACCTCGGCGCGTGGGGCTGGCCGACGATCCTCGCGCTCGGCCTGTCGACCATCATGTCGTTTTTCACGAGCATGGACAGCTACACCCGCTGCATCGCCGCCAAGGACGCCAGGACCGCCCGCACCGGCACGATCTATGCGGCCGTGCTCGTGCTCATCATCGCCGGCACCAGCACGTTCCTCGGCATGGCCGGCAAGCTCATCCTGCCCGACCTGTCGTCGTCCAACAACGTCATTGCGGCGCTCGTGGTCGAGCTCTTCCCGCACGGGCTCAAGGGCCTCGTGCTCATCGGCGTGCTCAGCGCCATCATGTCCACGGCGGACATTTCCGTCCTGACCGGTTCGGCCAGCCTGACGAAGGATATCTACCAGCGCTACATTAACCCCAACGCATCGGACAAGACACTGCTGCGTGTGGGCTTCGGCGCGTCCCTGTTCGTGGGCGTGCTCGGCGCGATCTTCGGCTGGTTCACGCAGGACATCATGAACATCCTGCTCATCACGTTCACCATCAACTCGGCCGGCCTGTTTCTGCCGACGCTCGGCGCGTTCTTCTGGAAGAAGTCGTGCTCGGCGGGCGCATTCGCGTCCATGCTCTCGGCGACGGTCATCGCCGTCGTCTGGTTCATCGGCGGCAAGGTCAGCTCGCTGCCGCTGTTTTCCATCGACGCGCTCTGGCCCAGCTTCGGCGTGTCGGCCATCCTGTACGTCGTCATCTGCCTGACGCACCACCAGACCCCGGCGGAGCAGGAAACGGCGGAGAAATTCTACGCGGCGAAGTGAGCCGCACCCCCATCCCAAGATAGGAGTATTGTCACAATGGAGCAAACGAAGAAGATGCCCCTCGAGGGGATCCGCGTCGTGGAGCTGGCGACGGTCGTCGCCGCCCCGACCGCGTCGCGCGTGCTGTGCGCGTTCGGCGCAGAAGTCATCAAAGTGGAAACCAAGATCGGCGACGAGATGCGCCGCGCCGGTGAGTTCGAGATGGTCGTGTGCGAGGACGATAAAAACCCGCTGTTCACCATCCAGAACAGCGGCAAGCGCCTGACGAGCATTGATCTGAAAAATCCGGACGGCAAGGCCGCCTTCCTCAAGCTGCTCGAGACGGCCGACGTGTTCCTCACGAACGTCCGTCTGCCGTCGCTGGGCCGCCTCGGTCTCGATTACGAGACGCTGCACAAGGCCTACCCCGGCCTCGTGTACGCGCACTTTTCCGGCTTCGGCCCGAAGGGGCCCGACGCCGCCAAGCCCGGCTTTGACAGCACGGCGTTCTGGCTGCGCAGCGGCCCGATGGCCGACTGGCAGGTGCCCGGCTCCTTCCCGTTCACGCCCACCTACGCCTTCGGCGACATGGCCACGAGCTCGGCGTTCCTGTCCGGCATCCTCATGGCGCTCATCGGCAAGAAGAGCACCGGCATGGGCACGTTCGTGAGCACGTCGCTGTTTGCCAGCGGCATCTGGTGCAACGCCATCGGCGTCGTGTCGCACCAGCCGCAGTTCGGCGGCGAGCGCCCGAACGACCCCCTGCGCCCGGCCGACCCGTTCTGCCACTTCTACGAGTGCAGCGACGGCAAGTGGATCGGCGTGTTCGACAACGAATACCGCCGCGAGCTGCCGAAGTTTGCAAACCTGTTCGGCATGCCGGAGATCGCCGACGATCCCCGCGCCGCCAGCCTCGAGGCGCTGCACGAGACCGACTTCGTCGTCGAGATCGTCACGCGGCTCAACGCCATTTTCAAGACCAAGACGGTCGCCGAGTGGGAAGCCTTTCTCTCGGAAAACAACGTCTCCTGCGAGCGCATGCGCACCATCCGCGACGTGAGCACAGACGAGCAGGCCATTGCCAACGGCTATATCCAGAAGGTCACCTTCAAGGACGATCTCGAGGTCATGATGCCGTGCCCGCCCATGCAGCTGACGGAGTACGCCACGCGCCCCTACACGTCCGCCGGCCGCCTCGGCGCCGATACGGACAGCATTTTCCACGATCTTGGGTATACCGATTCGGAAATTGCCGCCATGAAAGACAGCGGCGCGATCCAGTAACACAATATAAAAGGAGAAAGCGCATATGAAAATCGTTCTGGCAGAAGTGCCCTACACCAAAGACAGAGACATCAGCGTGGAAAAGTCCTGCGTGCCGGAAGGCGCGGAGCTGACCATGGCCGTGTTCGACGAGCACGCTGAGAATAACGATGCGTTCTACGCCGAGATCAAGGACGCCGACATCATCATCGACGGCTACGTCCACTTCGGTAAGAAGGAGATCGACGCCATGGATCACTGCAAGGTCATCTCCTTCCAGTCCACCGGCTACAACGAGGCCGATCTCGACTACGCGAAGGAAAAGGGCATCGCCGTCTGCTCCATCCTCGACTACTGCACGCAGGAGACCGCCGAGAGCGCCATGGCCCTCATGCTCAACCTCCAGCGCGGCATCCGCCAGTATGACCGCAGCGTCCAGCAGGATCACGTCTGGGATTACCAGGTCGTGCCGCACCTCAAGCGCATCGCCGGTCAGGTCATGGGCATCGCCGGTCTCGGCCGCATCGGCCAGTCCGTCGCGCGCAAGGCGCAGGCGTTCGACATGGAGGTCATTGCCTACGACCCGTTCCTGCCGCCTGCCATTGCCGAGAACCTCGGCGTCAAGCTCGTCGATTTCGACACGCTGCTGGCCGAGTCCGACGTGCTGAGCCTGCACATGAACCTCACCGAGGAGAACTACCACATGTTCAACAAGGAAGCGTTCATGAAGTGCAAAAAGCACCCCATCATCGTCAACGAAGGCCGCGGCCCGCTGATCTGTGACGAGGATCTCGTCTGGGCGCTCGACAACGGCTACATCCGCGGCGCCGCGCTCGACATGGTCGAGAGCGAGGATCCGGATCTGGACACCTGCCCGCTCGTCGGCCGCGACGACGTGCTGCTCACCCCGCACAGCGGCTACTACTCCGACACGTCCAACTATCTCGTCGCAAAGCTGTCCATGGACAACGCCCTGTACTACGTCAACGGCGAGTACGACAAGGTCAAGTCCATCCGCAACGGCGTCAACGCCTGAGCACCCTCCCGCTTGTTTCCGCTGGGCAGCCAATTTCCATTTTCTTTTTTCTACCCTTCTTTCTGTTCTGTTTTTGCGATTTCAACGGATATATCTTCTCTCCTACCAGCCGTCCAGTGGATTCCAAATATCCGTGTCCGCGTCCGGTCTCCGGCACGGACACGGGCCTGAAAACCCGTATGTACCGGGCGCCGCGTCAGGTGCCCGGTGCTTTTTTGCAGTTGACACTGCCTGGCGGGAACAGTAAAATGAAAAGGACGGGCGGGAGCCCGCCAGAGAAAGGGAACGTTTTTTTAGATTGCGGAGGTGTTTCCTATGGAACCTGCAAAAGTATATTTTTCCGATCTGCACACGGACGAGATCAGCACGCTCGAGAAGCTGCACCGGCTCATGAAGGCGGCCGGCTTTGAGCAGATCGATTTCAAGGACAAGTATGTCGCCATCAAGCTCCACTTCGGCGAGCCGGGCAACATGGCCTATCTGCGCCCGAACTGGGCGCGCGTCGTGTGCGACTATGTGCGCGAGCTCGGCGGCAAGCCGTTTCTCACCGACTGCAACACGCTCTATGTCGGCGGCCGCGCCAACGCGCTCGACCATCTCGACAGCGCCATGCGCAACGGCTACTCGCCCATGACCACCGGCGCGCAGTGCATCATTGCCGACGGGCTCAAGGGCGAGGACTACGACCTCGTGCCCATCCGCGGCGGCAAATATCTGCGTGCGGCGAAGATCGGCCGCGCCATCATGGATGCCGATATCTTCATCTCCCTCACGCATGCCAAGGGCCACGTGTCCGCCGGCTTCGGCGGCGCGCTCAAGAACATCGGCATGGGCTGCGGCTCGCGCGCCGGCAAGGAGGAGATGCACAGCTCCGGCAAGCCCGTCGTCGATCAGGATAAGTGCATCGGCTGCGGCAAGTGCGTGGAAAACTGCGCCCACAACGGTCCGCACATCGAAAACGGCAAGTGCACCATCCTGAAATATAAGTGCACCGGCTGCGGCCGCTGCATCAACGTCTGCCCGATGCACGCCATCCATGCGGACTATGCGATCGCAAACGAGCTGCTCAACTGCAAGATCGCCGAGTACGCCAAAGCCGTCGTCGACGGCCGTCCGTCGTTCCACATCGCGCTCGCGGTGGACGTGTCGCCCTGCTGCGACTGCCACAATTTCAGCGACGTGCCGATCGTGCCGAATGTGGGCATGTTCGCGTCCTTCGACCCCGTGGCGCTCGACACCGCCTGCGCCGACATGATCAACGCCCAGCCCGTGAACCCCGGCAGCGTCATCGCGCACGAGCATGACCATCCGCACGACCACTTCACGGCCGCGCACCCGGACACCGACTGGCGCGCCGCCGTCGAGCACGGCGAGGCCATCGGCCTCGGCACGACGCACTATGAGCTCGTGACGGTGTGATTCTGCTTTCATGCAAAAGGCTCCCCCATCCGGGGGAGCCTTTTTTGTCATATGTATTCTCTTTGAGTGATCCGTTTTATGATCGCCCGAGCCAGAAGTCCGGCGACGCCTATCTTTTTTGCAACATGCTTCTTGCCGTGCAGATAGAGTGCCTTGACCTCGATGCCCGCTATATCCTCCGCGGTGAGCGGATCATCGCCGAGAACGACGAAGTCGGCAATCATACCGGGTGCAAGCGTGCCGCGTTTATTCTCCTCATGGCTCATATACGCGGGATTTGCCGTTATCATGCGCAGCGCGTCGAGACGCGATATGCGCTCGTCCGGATTGGGATGATTTACGGAGCACGCCATACCGTACAGGGGCTTTGGACGCGTGCACGGTCCGTCGGAGCCGTCGCCTACGACAAGTCCGAGGCGGTGCATCGTTCCCAGCGCGTTTAGTCTGTCAGTGCGCTCTCTGCCGAGCACCGAGCACAGATACTCGTCCGGCTCCTGCTTCCAATATATAAACGGCGACTGCGCGGCTATGCACAGCTTTATCTTTGCTGCGCGCTTTAGCTGCTCCTCGCTTGCAAGGCAGACATGGATCATCACATGGCGCGCATCGTCCCACGGCTTATCGGCATAAGCCGCCTCATATGCCGTTATGCACTGCTCCACCGCCGCATCGCCTATGGCGTGCATGGTTATCTGCCAGCCCTCGCGGTTTGCGCCGATGGCGAACTCGTTCACGCGCTCCTGCGGATAATTCAAAACGCCGTAGTTGTCCGGATCGTTCGCGTACGGCTCCTTGAGCGCCGCGTCCTCTGAGCCGAAGCAGCCGTCGAGGGCAAGCTTGAAGCAGCCGCCGACGCGCTTGAAGCCGTGCTTTTTCACGGCCTTGAGGTCCATGGTCTGGAAGAATATGCGGAACGCCTGCGGCAGGCCGGGCGCGAGTATTTTTATCATGTCTATATCCAGATCGTTTGCAAAGCCCACGCCCTCAACGGTGTGCACGAGCCCGATGCCGACCGACGCAAGGTACTCCGCGCCCCCGGAGAGACCGCGTATAATATCCATCGTGGGGATATACGCCGTCGCCTCGTTCACGCCGTTATAAAACGCCGACTGGTACAGCCATCCGGTCTCGGTATTGCAGCCGGGATCGGATTTCACCTTATCCGACAGCAGTGCCAGCATTGCGCTGTTGCACACGGCAGCATGACCGTCGTACTTCATGACCATGAGCGGACGCTCCGTCCAGTCGTCAAGATCGCGCTTTTCGGGCAGCCGATGCTCGGCAACGGTGTTCGCGGTGCAGCCATAGCCCATGAGCACCTTGTTTTTCCGGTGACTGTCGGCATAGCGCCTGACCGCCGCCTTTGCTTCGGCAAAATTTTTGACATCCATGAGATAGAATGTGTTCTCGAAAACGCACAGCGAGCCGAAATGCATATGCGTGTCGCCGAACGCGGGCGTTACCGTCGCGCCGCCGAGATCGACCCGTTTTGCCTTGCCGTAGCGCGGAGGGATGCTGCTTTCATCGCCGAGCCACACGATGTGGCCGCCCTTTACCGCCATCGCGGTGTAAATGCGGTTTTCCTTTTCGCAGGAGATGAATCTGGCGTTCGTATAAAGCTCCATAACCTCATTCCTTTCACTTCTAAAATGGGCTCCATGTAGACATGGAGCACTACAGCCTGTTTCGTAAAGACAAGTGTACAGCGGAGGAGCGCGATGGGGGTAAGCTCCCGCTCGCAATTGGATCATAGCCATCAAAAACGACTGAAAAACTGATTGATCCGTTTTATCAGGCTTTTTGACGAGCGCGGCGAGCTCCGAATCCATGGCGCCGATGACGCCGATCCGGCCATAAGCCAAGAGAAACGCTCCTTTTCGGCAGCGCGGCCGCGACGCACCGCGGTTTTTTCGTCTACCTTAATCCTTCCGCGCGCCGATGTCAAGCCGCGCTATGAAATTTATGAGTCGCTCATAAATTTGCGGATATCTTGTTTCTGCCGTGTGACCTGCTATCATGAAGGAAGCTTCAAAAATCACAGCAGGAGGAATGCATCATGCTCACCGAAAACGTCAAAAAACTGCTCAAAGAAAACATGTGGGACCTGGCCGCCTGCAGCGCCAGCGTGCCGAATGTGGTGCCGGTCGCGTTCAAGGACGTGACCGACGACGGCAAGCTCGTCGTCGGTGACGTGTTCCTGGACACGACGCTGCGCAACCTCGCCGCGAATGACGGCCGCATCGCCATCTCCGTCTACGACGCCAAGACGCTCGAAGGCTATCAGATCCGCGGCACGGCCGAGCACGTTGCGGACGGGCCGGTCGTGGCCACGTTCAAGGCCATGGTCGAGCAGATGTTCCAGGGTGCGGCCGCGGCGAAGGGCGCGCTCATCATCACACCGGAGACCGTCGTCGTCACGATGCCGGGCGCCGAGAACAAGAAAGTCCTGTAACCGCAATTTTCACCACTTTGTGATCGCTTTCTCTTTTTGCCCGGAGGCGGGCGCGGACGTGCCATGCGTTTCGCGCCCGTTTCTGCACACTTGCATCCCGGGCGAGACTGCGGTATGCTATAGGCAGGAAACAGCAGAAAGGAGCCATTTTTTATGCGCATTGCAGTCCCTTATGAAAACGGAAACATTTTTCAGCACTTTGGCCGCTCGGAGACGTTCAAGTTTTATGACGTTGACGGCGGCGCGGTCACGGCGGCGGCCGTCGTGTCCACGAACGGCAGCGGCCACGGCGCGCTGGCGGGCTTTCTCGTGGCGAATCACGCCGATGTGGTCATCTGCGGCGGCATTGGCGGCGGCGCGCAGTCGGCACTCACCGAAGCCGGCATCCGGTTTTACGGCGGCGTGAGCGGCAGCGCGGACGCGGCAGTGCAGGCGCTGCTTGACGGCTCGCTCGGCTATGATCCCGAGGCGCGCTGCGATCATCACGACCACGCGCACGGCGCAGGCCACACCTGCGGCGAGCACGGCTGCGGCGAACACAGCTGCCACAGCTGACGACAACGGCAAAAAAGCAAAGGCTCCGGGAAACCGGAGCCTTTGCTCGTTTTGCGGCGAAGAAAATTTCCAGTTTTCCCTGTCAGCGTCTTGACATTCCGGGCGGGATGTGCTGCTTTTTTGCTGACCAGATGGTAAATAAAAATCTGGGTACATATTGATTCGATCAGGGGGAGGAAATACCATGACACAGTCTGTGAAAGACGAAGCAAAATTCCTGGATACCCGCCTCGACGACGAGACCGCCGCCGTACTGGAAAAGTGGAACCTGGTCATCCTCGGCGCAGCCCTGCTGCACGATGCCGACCACATCCGTCAGGCCATCCGCTGGCACTATAAGATCCCAATGCAGCTCTGGATCATCAACCTGGCTGTGTACGTTCTGCCTACCGTGGCGGAGTTTCTGCTGAAAAACAAGCGCACGTCCTCGTTCCTGACCGTTGCCGCCAACGGCATCGTCACGAGCGCGGCGTTTTTGAAGGTGCACCTGTTCAAGCCTGCGACGGACATCTGGGGCGCCTGGAACTACAACTACTTCAAGCTCGCCAGGGGCGTGTGGCACGAGGGCCAGTTCATCAAGGGCATCGACTGGATTGACTGGGCGCTGCTGCTCGACCTGCCCGCCGTGGCCATCCCGGCGTGCATGACGGCAATCAAAAAGCGCAAGGAATTCAAGCAGAACCTGCTGGAAGCGGGCGAAGAGGCCTGATTTTTGAGGGGGAGCGCCGGCTGTGCGTTCCCCTTTTGACTTGGGGGCGAAGCAAATGAAAGACATCTCGCTGAGGATTCTGGACATGGAGTGCGCCGCTGTGGGCGTATTTCCGGCAGCTTTCCGGCAAAGAAGTTTTTGCGGCGGCAACGACCAATTACAAGGAAGAAGTGCTGTTCATGATAAACTACCGCACGGATTTAACAACCGCCTGCGTCGTGCGGTACAGGGGCGTTCTGTACGATATAACCCGCATTGACACGTTCGAGGGCTACAAAGAGGACTTGACCCTGTATTGCAGCAGACGGGCAAGGCAGAATTGAAACAGAAACAGACGGAATGTTTCCAAACGCAGATAATATGTTGACTTTTAACCGCCTTTGCGCTATACTATATCTTGAACTTTTATAAGCTATGGGAGGTTGACGCAATGGTGGTTAGTTATAACAGGCTTTGGAAACTGTTGATTGATAAAGGCATTACGAAAACCGAAATGCGGAAAAAAGCGGGTATCAGTACAAGCGTACTTGCGAAAATGGGCAAGAATGAAACCGTATCAATGGACACGCTGGCGCGAATTGCTGCCGCTATGGAATGCGGGCTTGACGAAATAGTAGAAATAAACTGTAAGGAAGTGTGAAAATGGGAATAAACCTTGATAAACCACATTTGTGGAAACGGGATATAAATGCGTCAGTAGATTTATATAACACATGGTTTATGGATTTTGCGCCTAAAGCGTTTAGAGAAACACGTGTTTCAACTGCAAAGAGCGTTGAACAGGCGTTGCAAGAAACCAACTATCTGAACAACGTATCCCCCGCAATACTGATAGAGCACCCGGAAGTATTACCCATTTTGAGAATGTCTACTTGTCCGCCAATAGCAAGAGACAGATTGGTAGGACTTGCAGGCGTTTCAAAAAGTCTTGTGCAGAACATGGAGGATTCAGAGAATCCGCATATTTCGCCAAGAATGCAAAGGGCGAAATTGATTGAAGAATTGCAGAGCATTTCCGACATTATCATTAAAATGGCGGATCCAGATATTTTTACATGGCTTTCTGAAAGACGAAACCCGGATGAAACTGAAATTATGCGTTCGTCAACCATCGTTGCAGATAGATTATGCGGAGCTGTTGCAGACCCTATTATTCGTAATGCGCAAGAGAAAAGGCAGCTTTCCGCCATAACAACCTTGCTTGAAAGTAAAGGTTATACATTGGCAGAAAGCGGAGTGCATTACGATGAAATGAAACCCGGCTCTTTTTCTTTTCACACGAATGTTCCGGTATATGTTGCAGGCGAACAGGGCGACCAAGTGAATATTCCCGTTGATGTAGCAATATTACCTCTTACAGCCAATACAGGAGACATGCCCCTATTATTAGAGGCAAAATCAGCCGGAGATTTTACAAATGTAAACAAACGTCGCAAAGAGGAAGCCGTAAAAATGCAACAACTTCGCAACACCTATGGTGTTGATGTCTCATATTCATTGTTTTTATGCGGTTACTTTGATTCAGGGTATTTAGGATATGAAGCGGCAGAGGGGATTGATTGGATATGGGAACACAGAATCAACGACATGGAGAAATTAGGAATCTAAAAGCCATTGAAGAAGCCCGTTCCGCGCTTCAAGAAACGATTGATAATAGCAAGGATATAGAAGAACGGCGGAAATTAGGGCAATTTTCAACGCCGATTGATTTAGCAAAAGAAATCGTTTCATATGGATTGACATTGTTACCAACAAAAGAAATCTCATTTTTAGAACCGTGTGTTGGCAGCGGTGCGTTTTACTCTGCCCTGTTGAGTGTAGCACAAAACAGCACTATTCAAAATGCAACGGGCATTGAACTTGATGTAGATTACTTTGAATGCGCAAGCCGGTTATGGAACGGTTCTGGTATTAACCTTATCAATGCCGATTTTGCAAAGATAGCGCCGAATGGTTTATACAACTTTGTAATAACAAATCCGCCCTATGTACGCCATCATTATATATCGCAAGAGAGTAAGTTGTATTTAGCAGAAGTAGGGAATAAAGAAACTGGAATATCTTTATCGGGTTTAGCTGGTTTGTATTGTCATTTTATCTTGTTGGCGCACAAGTGGCTTGCGCCTAAAGCTATTTGCGGTTGGCTAATTCCGAGCGAATTTATGGACGTTAATTATGGAACAGCCATAAAAGAATACTTGCTTAATAAAGTTCATTTGCTTAGAATACATCGGTATGACCCGGAAAATTCATTGTTTTCTGACGCGCTGGTTTCTTCATGTGTGGTATGGTTCAAAAATGAAGTATTAGACTATGATTATGAAGTAGAGTTTTCTTATGGCGGAACGCATGAGAATCCAATAATTAGCAGGCAAGTAACAAAATACGAATTGTTAAAAGAACGAAAATGGACGCGGTTTCCTGAAAAAGAAATACGAAATGACGATATTTCTGAAATAACATTAGGTGACTTTTTCGATATTAAAAGAGGGCTTGCCACTGGTGATAACAATTTCTTTATTTTGAATCAAGAAAAAATTGATGAATTGGGTATTGATATGTCATTTTTCAAACCAATTCTACCAAGCCCAAGATATTTGAAAACAGATTTAGTAAATACTGACGGCGACGGTAAACCGCAAATCGAGCCACAATATTTTCTGCTGGATTGCGAATTGCCCGAACAAGAAGTCAAAGATAATTTCCCGGCAACATGGGATTACTTACAAACAGGAATTGAGAAAACAAGCAAAAAGTATTTATGCAAAAGTAGAAAAAAATGGTATTGGCAAGAACAAAGAACAGCTACCCGTTTCCTATGCTCATACATGGGTAGAGGGAAAAACAATGGTTCGCCCATTAGGTTTATTTTGAACCTATCAGACGCAATAGTCACAAATTCGTATCTAATGCTTTACCCCAAACCCGCTTTGCAGAAAGCCATTTCTAAAGACCCTGATTCTGTATATAGAATATGGGAAATGTTAAAGAAAATTAGCGGGGCAGAAATTGAAGAAGAAGGGCGTGTTTATGGCGGCGGATTAAAGAAAATAGAACCGAAAGAACTTGCAAAAGTTCCATGTGGCGACTTAATAAGCGCTTGCAAAGCGCAATAAATACCAATATCTTTTAATATCATTTTGCATATTTAAGCGACAAATAAGCGACAAACGGGCATAAGAAGACGGCGGAAGTCCTTATTTTACAAGGGTTTCCGCCGTTCTGAATATGCTCCGTTACAGGTAGAATTTCGGCTCCTTGCGCCCGGTGCAGTATTTTTTCACCGTGGCGGCCGCGGCCAGCCGCAGCGGCAGCGGCACGCCGCGGGCCGACTGCGGGCAGATCTGGATGCAGCGCAGACAGGAGATGCACTTATGCTTGTCCACCTTCTGCGGCGCGGCCTTCGGGATCGCGCCGGCGGGGCAGTTGTCCGCGCACAGGCCGCAGCGGATGCAGCGCAGGCCGCCGGTCGGCTTGAGCGGCAGGCCGTTGTAAGCGCGGTAGTCCGGATCGCCGGGCACGGCGATCTCGGCCGGGGCGTCGGCGGCGATGCGGGCCGCGAGCTGGGTGCAGAACCCTTCGATCTTCGCGCGGTCGGCTGCGTCCGGCCGGCCGGCGGCGATGTCGGTGTTGACCGAGTGCGGCGCGATGACCTCCGCCGCCGCGATCACGCGAAAGCCCAGTGGGGTGAGCGTATCGCGCATTTCGAGCAGAGCGTCGTCCACGGCGCGGTTGCCGAACACGGCCACGAGCACGGCCGGAGTGTCCGTCCCGCGCAGGGCACGCACGCGCTCAAGACACGGCCAGGGCACGCGCCCGCCATAGACCGGGAAGAACACGAGCAGGCAGTCGTCGGCAGAAAACGTCTTCGCCTCGGCGTGCACGGTGATGTCGGCGCAGGCGTCGGCCGCGTTCAGATTTTCCGCGAAGAGCCCGGCGACGCGCTGCGTGCCGCCCGTGGGGCTGAAGAAATACAGGTGCAGGTTGCGCGGATGCATGGCATGGCCTCCCAATTTCAGATTGTCTTTATTGTAGCGAAAACTGCCTGCGAATGCAATGCTTTTTGGCCGCCGGTCAGTACAGCTGCAGCTCGGACAGGTAAGCGTCCAGCCGGGACAGCCGCTGCTGCGGATATACGCCGAGCGTGCGGCTGAACTCGAAGGCGATGGCCTCGATGAGAAAGTTCACGCCGATATAGGAGTTTGTGGGCGAGGGGCTGGACAGATCGGCGAGAAGCACGATGTCCGCATCGCCGGCGAAGGGCGCGGTGAGCTTGTCGGTGATGACGATCAGCCGGCAGCCGGCGTCGTGCGCCATCTCGGCCAGTACGCACGTCATGCGCGAGTAGCGCTCGGCACCGAGCAGGATCACACAGTCGTGCGGGCCGTAGTCGAGCAGCTTTTCTACGCAGCGGGTGTCCGCGTCACAGAAATACTCCACGTGCCGGGTATACTGCGACAGCAGCGTCCCCAGGTGCCGCGCCGGCCCCGCCAGGCCGCGGAAGCCGGAGACAAAGATGTGCTCGCTCTCGAGCAGGATGCGTACGATCTGCCCGTATTTTTCCGGGTCGTTCTTGCGGTAAGTCTCCTGCAGACAGTCTACGGCGAACTGCAGGCACTGAAACGAGCTCAGGTCCTGATACTTTTGCAATTTGTCCGGCACCTGATGCTGCGGGATGACGTATTTTTCACGCTCGATGACCTGTGAGAGCTCGCTGCGCAGGCTCTCCTGCAGCTCACGGAAGCCGCGGTAGCCCAGCGTGCGGCACAGGCGGATGACCGAGGTGTCGCTCACGCCGAGCGCAAGCGCGATGTCCTTGGCCGTTAAAAAATATAGCGAGCCGCTGTGCTCGAGAAAATAATCCGCGATGACTTTTTCCGTCCGCGTCAAATGCGCGCTTTGAATGCGCTGTTCCAGTTTACCGCTCATGGGAACACCATCCTTTTTTCTGGGGATTGTGAGCAGTGCCGCAACGAATGTTGCAGTAGCAACAACATTATACTGTATAAATTGTAGAAAATGCAATAGTGCATGAAAAACATTGAAAATTCAATTGACTTTTACGCATAAAAGAGCTAAAAATACCGCATACAACAATACCGGTGTTGGATTATTTGAGAGGAGGACCTCACAATGGAGAAAAACAAACGTATGCAATTTTACGGGGGCACGCTCGGCGCGTGTGCGCCGCTGCTGGTCTTCATGTGCCTCATGATCGTGATCGCCGCGATGAAGAAAGTGTCCCTGGTGTTGTTCTGCATGGCAGGTTTCGCCGGACTGTGTGTGGCGTTCCTGCTGGCAAAAAACAAAAAGGAATTTGAACAGGCGGTCGTGGACGGCCTGAAAAACGACACGCTGTGTGTCATTATCTTCGCGTTCCTGCTGGCCGGCATCCTGTCGCAGGAGCTGCGCCAGAGCGGCCTCATTCAGGGCCTGACCTGGCTTGTGATGAAGCTCGGCCTGAGCGCGGGCTTCCTGCCGCTGGTGGCGTTTCTCGTCTGCCTGCTGATCTCGACGGCCTGCGGCACGTCCAACGGTGCCATCGTCGCCGTGCTGCCGGTGCTGCTGCCCGTCGCGGCGTCCGTCGGTGCGAATCCCTCCGTCGTGGTCGGCGCCATCGTCAGCGGCGCGATCTTCGGCGATAACCTCGCCCCCATTTCCGACACGACCATCGCCTCCGCGCTCACGCAGGACGCGGAAGTGCGCGACGTCGTGCGCACCCGTCTGCCGTATTCGCTGATCGCCGGCGTCATTTCCGCCGTGCTGTTCATCATCGTCGGTATCAAGACGTCCACGTCCGTCACGCTGCCGGACGTCATCGACCCCGCCTATGCCAAGACGCTCGTCATGCTCGTCATCCCGGTCATCATGATCATCCTGATGCTCCGCGGCTGGAACCTCATCAGCACGCTCATCGTCTGCGATCTGGTCGGCTTTGTGCTGTGCCTGGTGTTCGGCTTCCTCGATGTGCCGACGCTGTTTTCGGCTACCGGCCCCATCGGCGCCGGCCTGACCGGCATGCTCAATGTCATCTGCTTCAGCTTCTTCATGTTCGCGCTGCTCGAGATGCTCAAGCGCAGCGGCGTGTTTGACATGCTGCTCGAAAAGCTCAACAACGCCAGCAAGACCCCGCGTCAGGCCGAGCTCGTCACCATCCTGCTGAGCGTCATCGGCAGCGTGGCCATCGGCGCTGCGTCCATCTCGATCCTGTTCGTCGGCCCGGTCGTGCGCAAGCTCCTGCAGACGCACAACATTGAGCGCACCCGCGGCTCGAACCTCATGGACGGCATTGCGACCGGCCTTGCCGGCATCGTGCCGTACAACCCCGTCGGCCTCAACGCCGTCAGCCTCGCGATCGCGAGCGGCGTCGTCTCGGAGTCGTTCTCGTTTTTGGATTACGTGCCGTATAACTTCCACAGCTGGCTGCTGATCCTGCTGTTCCTGCTCAGTGCGATCACCGGCATCGGCCGCCACTTTGAAAAGGGCACCGCCGCCGCGCCCGAGACCCCGGCTGCGGAAGAGAAATGACGATTTCGGGTGCGGCCGCCGCGCCGCACCCGCTCAGATTGTTACATTTGGAAGGAGAAAACCATGCAAAATCTCAACGAAGGTCTGCTGTTTGATCCTGCACTGTCGGCGGAGATCAAGGATCGCTTTTACTATGTGGATGCGGATCCGGAATTTGGCCAGCGCCTGTTCTTTGAAAATTCCGGCGGTTCGCTGCGCCTGAAGGCGTCCGTCGAGGCGCAGGCAAAGTACCAGGCGTTCCCGGACTGCCCGGAGCGGCTGCACGATCGTTCCCGCGCGCTCAAAAAAGTGCAGCTGCACGGCATCGACGACATTATGCACATCGTTTTCGGCGCATCGGGCGGCGCGCTCATCTCGGAGATGACCGCCTCGCAGGCGATGTTCCAGATCGTCGGTGCCATCCTGGAAAACTGCCCCGGCAAGAGCGCGGTCACGTCCGTGCTCGAGCACCCGTCGGCATATGACGCGGTGAAATACTACTGCGACAAGACCGGCAAGGAATTTCGCGTCGCACAGGCGAACCCGAAAACCGGCGGCATCGACATCGAGGAAATCCGCCGCGTCGTCTCGCCGGATACCTGCCTGCTGAGCATCATGTATGCCTCGAACATCACCGGCAGCATCATGGACATGGCCGGTATCGTCAAGGCTGCGCGCGAGATCAACCCCGATATCTACATCGTCACCGACGCCGTGCAGCACGCGCCGCACGCCGTGCTCGACGTGGACGCCCTCGGCGTCGACGGCGCGACGTTTGCACCCTATAAATTCTTCGGCACCCGCGGTATGGGCTACGGCTACGTGTCCGATCGCGTGGCCAAGCTGCCGCACCGCAAGGTCTTGCAGCGCCCGGCCGACGTCTGGGAGCTCGGCTCGCCCACGCCCGGCAACTTCGCGGCCATGAGCGCCGTGGTGGACTATGTCTGCTGGCTCGGCGGCCACTTCATCCAGTCGGACGACCGTCGCACGCTGTTCGTGACCGGCATGGAGCACATCCACCTGCAGGAGCGCGCGCTGCTGCACACCATGCTCGAGGGCACGCAGAACGTGCCCGGTCTGCGCCACATCCCCGGCGTACACGTGTATGTTGACACCGAGGATCTCACGCACCGCGACCTGATCGTTGCCATGGGCATCGACGGGCTGGACATGACCCGCTGCGTCGAGGAGTACCAGAAGCGCGGCGTCACGACCTTTGAGCGCGTCAACACCAGCGTGTATTCCAAGCGCATCGTCGAGGCCGTCGGCCTCACGGGTGCGATCCGCGTCTCGCCGCTGCACTGCCACACCGTCGCGGACATCGAGACGTATCTGCGCGTCACTCAGGAGCTCGCGCAGGCATTTGCAAAGTGATCATTCTTTCCCCTCCCTTCTTTTTTCCTTATGCACAGACCCTGCCGCATCCGCGGCAGGGTCTGTTGCAGTTTCGCCGCGTGTGCGCTATACTGGCGGCAGGAATACCGGAAGGGGGCGGCCGCCATGCGCGAATCCGCAACGAAAAAAGTGCTCGCCGAGAGTCTCAAGGAGCTCATGCTCCGGCGCGACTTCGCGGACATCACCGTGACCGATCTGTGCGCGGCCGCGGAGATCAACCGCCGCACGTTCTACCGGCACTTTACGGACAAGTACCAGCTCGTGACGTGGATCTACGACAAGGGCTTTCAGAAGGCCATCGGCGACGATGAGCCGGGCCTGTACGACCTCTTCGGGCGCGTGTGCACGTATCTGTACGCCGACCGCGCGTTTTATGCCCGCGCGCTCACGTTCACGGGACAGAATTCGTTCCACGACTTTCTCTGCGCCCGGCTGCGGCCGTACCTGCAGGCGGACTTTTCCGACCTCTTTTCCGATCCGCAGAACGAGGCGTTCATGTCCGGGAAGATGTCGGATGTGGTCATGGATATTATTCAAAACTGGCTCAGCCGGCCGGATTGCCCGCCGCCGGAGGTGTTTGCGCCCTGGGCGCTGCACCTGTGGAAGGATATCATGGGCCGGTGGAAGGAGCTCGGCGATGCGTGGGAGCACACATTAGACCACAAAAACGCATAAGTGAGGCAAAAAGCCACGAAACTGCGGTTCCGTGGCTTTCCTTGTGGCGTAATTTGTTCTATGCTGAACATACCCCCTCATTTGGAAGCGTGCAGGCCCAGAGGTCTCTTTTCGATCTTTCACGGTACCTCTTCTCCCGTTGCGCGACGGTGTCCGCGCGCTTCCGATCTCGTTCTTTCGGCAGAGCATGCCTTCCTTTTATATGAACGCCCCGGACTGCATTTGCAGTCCGGGGCGTCTGCCGTTGGGGGCGTTCTGCGCGGGGCGCGACGGCACATCTCCGCACCAGCGCGAGCCGCCGTTGTAATTTCAATCCACGCGCCCCGTGTGGGGCGCGACACGCGATGCCCATCGTGCCGTTGAACGCACGCCCATTTCAATCCACGCGCCCCGTGTGGGGCGCGACGATCCAAACGGATCGCCGGCAACAGCAGCGCGAGATTTCAATCCACGCGCCCCGTGTGGGGCGCGACCCGGACGGCCGGGAGCGTGACGTTTGGCACAGCACCGATTTCAATCCACGCGCCCCGTGTGGGGCGCGACGTCCGTGCTGTACTGGATGTAGCCACCCGCCTCGCATTTCAATCCACGCGCCCCGTGTGGGGCGCGACCCTACGGGGAGTCCATCCGGCCGAACGACATCATATTTCAATCCACGCGCCCCGTGTGGGGCGCGACCTTGACGATGCTACAAAGGCGCTGCTGCAATCGCAATTTCAATCCACGCGCCCCGTGTGGGGCGCGACTATGGACGGGGATAATTCCATCATGGGATATCCATTTCAATCCACGCGCCCCGTGTGGGGCGCGACTAAGCACGCGCTTTGCACTTCCGGCTTCACGACCATTTCAATCCACGCGCCCCGTGTGGGGCGCGACCCTTTTTCACCGGGCTCGCCTTTTGGGCCTTGCATTTCAATCCACGCGCCCCGTGTGGGGCGCGACCGTCGATGCCGTTCGCACCGCCGTCCATAACATACTATTTCAATCCACGCGCCCCGTGTGGGGCGCGACGAGGGAGATTACAAAAACCATTTCGCGGAAGAGTGATTTCAATCCACGCGCCCCGTGTGGGGCGCGACGCTGGCTCTACTTATGATTTTGACGCACTGCGCAATTTCAATCCACGCGCCCCGTGTGGGGCGCGACTGATGGGCGAAAACAAGTGATGGAGGATTGCACATATTTCAATCCACGCGCCCCGTGTGGGGCGCGACCCCGGCTGTCACGGCCCTCTCTTATACGCTTTGGATTTCAATCCACGCGCCCCGTGTGGGGCGCGACGCCGAACTGCTGACCAAACAAGATTTCCTGCTGGATTTCAATCCACGCGCCCCGTGTGGGGCGCGACTTCGCTGTATACAGCATCGTGGATGGGTATCGCAATTTCAATCCACGCGCCCCGTGTGGGGCGCGACGAGGGCGGCGAGACAGCCGCCCTTTTTTATTTGAATTTCAATCCACGCGCCCCGTGTGGGGCGCGACGGCCTTTTGCGGTGTCATGGACTTCGCAAACTGCCGATTTCAATCCACGCGCCCCGTGTGGGGCGCGACTACTTCCCGCCTGCATCTGCTGCATCGGGTTCTCCCCATTTCAATCCACGCGCCCCGTGTGGGGCGCGACGCAGCTAATGTCTGCCGTGCCGCGCTTGTCAACGGATTTCAATCCACGCGCCCCGTGTGGGGCGCGACCCGAGTGTCTGCGGATGATCACTAAAAACACGGCATTTCAATCCACGCGCCCCGTGTGGGGCGCGACCATGCCGCATCCGTCGCAGATCACGCTGTCTCTATTTCAATCCACGCGCCCCGTGTGGGGCGCGACATCTGCGCTTCAAAATCTCGCGGTCACGCTCGTTATTTCAATCCACGCGCCCCGTGTGGGGCGCGACCCGTATAACCGCCAAAATCAAGCCAAGCTGTGGCAATTTCAATCCACGCGCCCCGTGTGGGGCGCGACCATGATTTTGTCCGCGGCCGAATATCTCGATGATATTTCAATCCACGCGCCCCGTGTGGGGCGCGACATTCCCGATTGTTCCGCTTTATGGCAACGATAAAATTTCAATCCACGCGCCCCGTGTGGGGCGCGACCGCATCGTCATTTTTTCGCCGATAGGATAACCAAGCATTTCAATCCACGCGCCCCGTGTGGGGCGCGACGGTCGTTTCTGCGACTATTGATAACCCAGTAGTCATTTCAATCCACGCGCCCCGTGTGGGGCGCGACGTGTAAGTCGATGGGCGGCGGCTAAACCGCCTGATTTCAATCCACGCGCCCCGTGTGGGGCGCGACCGTTTCTTACTCCCATGGTATCTTAGATGGGCGGATTTCAATCCACGCGCCCCGTGTGGGGCGCGACAGCAAATTTGACGATTTTACCCCGTCAAATTTGCACAAAAGGTACAAAAGAGTTCTTGCTCGGCCGAAAAACACACGGGAAAAAAGGAAAAATAAAGTAAAAGCTTGCTTACATTCACGCATTTTCGGCCTTTTTGGGGTGCGAAGGTTCCGGAATCTTCTGCGCGCTTGTACTTCGCACCCAATACCGCTAGATTATCAGCGCGCCTTCGGCATCATAGCCCGCTTTGGCACCGAAATGCTCGATGCGGGTGTGATACTTATCCCCAAGGTAGTAAAAGCGCAGGCTGTCCACGGATTCATCCATGATCGAGCACAGCTTGTGCTGCAGCTGTTTACACTGCGCGGCATCCAGCAGGCACTCGAAAACGGAGTTTTGCACGCGCTGCCCATAGTTCACGCACTGCTTTGCGATCTGGCGCAGGCGGCGGCGCCCGGCTGCGTCCTCCGTGTTGACATCATAGGTAATGAGTACCATCATGGCTGGCACCTCACTTCCACAAAAATGGCGGGTAGGCGTCCAGATCGTCCCGCAGATACCGCGCGAGCAGCAGTGCCTGCACATACGGTACCAGACCCCAGGAGATCTTCTCTTTGAGATACGGATGCGTGATCGTGTCCCGCTTGCGTTCCTGCCAGGCGCGCAGGAACTTCTTTCGCCCTGCATCCGTGAGCAGTATGGCGCCGCTGTCTGTGCGCACAAAGTCGGTCGCAGCGATGACGCGGTTGTTGATCAGCGACAGCACGAACCGGTCGGCAAAGCACGGCCGCAGCTCCTCCACGAGATCCAGCGCCAGAGAGGTCCGCCCCGGGCGGTCCCGGTGCAGGAAGCCGACATAGGCATCAAGCCCGACGCTCTCGAGCGCGGCGGCACAGTCGCTGCCGAGCAGACTGTACGCAAACGACAGCAGCGCGTTGACGTTATCCAGCGGCGGCCGGCGGCTGCGTTCGTGAAAGAAGAAGTCGGCCTTGTTCTGCAGGATCATGTCGTCGAAAACATCAAAGTACACCTTGGCGCCGGCGCCTTCCTCGCCGCGCAGGGTGTCGAGCGACGTCTCCTCCGCGACGAGCGGATAGAGCCCCTTGATCTGGTCGATGGCGGTCTGGAGACGCTGCGTGTCCACGCGCAGGGCGTGGTCGCGCTTTGTGCGCTCGATGCTCCAGCGGGCGTTGTGCAGCTTGCCGAAGATCATATTGCGCGCGATGCGGCAGCTCTGCGCCGGGTCGTCAGCCACGCGGTACTGCATTCGGCGCAGGAGCACGTTCCCGTTTTCTTCGCCGACGGCCCGGGCGAGAAAGCGGCCGCCGGGCGTGCAGAACGTCAGCCCGACGCCGCGCTTTGCGCACCCGCCCATGAGCGCCGGGGAGGCTCCGGCATAGCTGAAGCTGACGATCCCGGCGAGCGTGTGCAGCGGGAAGCGGCCGATCTCGTGCCGGTCGCGGCTGACGACGATATTTTCCCCGTCGAGACTCAGGTAGGCGTCCTCCGAGGTGACAAACAGCGTGTTGAGCAGCTTTTTCATGGTGCATCCTCCATGTTGGCGCGCAGGTAAGCCTGCACCGAGCCGGTCCTTGACAGGCGCGGCAGACACAGCTCCCTGAGCGAGCAGGCGCTGCAGCCTTTCGTGGGCTTTACCTGCGGCGTGCGGCCGCGGCGGTAGAGATCGTGCATCTGCGCGGCGTCGGTGCGCACCTCTTCCCGAAGCTCCGGCGGGAAGGGCACGCGCACGCGCCGGCGCGTTTCCCCATAAAAGAGTGCGCCGTCCGGGATCTCGCAGCAGAGCATTTCCTCCAGACACATGGCCTGGGCGCATAGCTGCAGCTCGTCGCAGCCGTCCTGTTTGGCGCGGCCGCGCTTGTATTCGACCGGGAACGGCAGCCATGTGCCCTCATATCCGTGCAGCGGCACGCCGCGCTCGTCCCGGTGAAACTCCACGACGTCGCACTGGCCGGTGAGGCCGAGCGTCAGCGAGTAAACGCGCAGGCTGCGCGTGATGATCGTGTCGCCGCGGCGCTCGCGCAGCTGCTCATCGTGGGCGCGCTCGTGCAAAAGCGCGCCCTCCGTGGTGCGCAGATTCTCCGCCCACTGCTGCTCGATATGGATCAGCGCCCACTGCCGCCGGCAGAACCGGAAGTGCTGCAGGCCGGAGATCATCAGGCAGTCGTCGGGATCATACACCGTCAATCACTTCCGGAACCAGACCGTCGAGCGGGAGCAGCGTGATGTCATAATCATCCGCACAGGCGGGGATTCTGTCTTTGCCCTCATCGTCTTTTTTAAGTTTGACCTGCAGGGAGCGGTGCACCTTGGCGGAGGAATGCTGTCCGTCCTTGCAGTTGTGTTCCCACCAGAAGAGCTTGATGACCTCCATAGAGCCGTCCGGCCGCGCGGAGGAAGCGTCATTTACAAACAGCGTGCGCAGGCACTCCTTGACGGTCTCGGCATCTGCCTGCGTGAAGCCGGTCTTTTCCGCAAGCTGCACGTTGATGGAGCCTTTGATCTCATAAAGGCCGAAGCGAACGAAATGCTTGGCGCCCATGGTGTCGGAAGCGCGGGCCTCGCCCTTAGCCTTCTTTTCGCCGTTGACGCTCTTGGTGATCTGCAGTGACTCGATCTCGACCGGCGACAGGCTGACCGCCTGATGGACGGATACCGGGCCGCGAACACCAACAGAGAGCCCCTTGTTGTCCTTGAATGCGAACACCTGCCCGAACGTGCGCACATCCAGCCATGTCTCGCAGGCCTTCTTCGCGTATTCGTCGCGGTCGGTGATGCCCTTCATGACCGCCGAGGCGCGTTCGCTCAGGCTGCCGAATCCATCGTCGCAGCGATCCTCGGACTGCACGAAGATCGTGTTTCCGAGATCTTGCATGCGGTTGCGGATCTTGCGCTTGATGCAGACGTCGGACATTTCCCCGTGGCCGTTATAGTCGGTGCGGGGGCGGTTGCCGTTGAGCGGGTCGCCGTTGCTGTTGGCCATCGTGACCGAGACCAGAGCCGCAAAGTCGATTTTGTGATTCAGGGTGCTCATGTTCAATTCTCCTCCTCGTCGGTATTTCCCGTTTTTTCGGTTTTGGCTGTGTACAGGTCCTTGCGCTGCAGGTAGTAGCCCATCAGATAGGTGTCCTCCAGGGGCTTGTCCCACTCGGATTCGGGGCAGGCGTAGATGATCTCCACGATCTCGGAGATCAGGCGTTTGTAATAGCTGCGGGAGACGGGCTTCAGGCGCGGGAAGTAGGCCCGCTCCAGCTGATCGTTGACGATGCCGAACGTGTGCAGGGGTCGGCAGCGGAACATGGCCTGCAGTCGGATGGCGTTCGGGTCTCTGCCCTCGTCTTTGTCATACGTGTCCCGCTCTGCTTTTTCCAGCACGGCGAGCAGGCGGCCATACTGATAGCTGCGGTCGGTGCGGCCTTTGTCCAGTTCCATTTGCAACTCCTCCTCAAAATAGTCGTGATGATATTTCCGGATCGCGGCGCAGGCTGCGGTGAGCAGCCGCTCGCGGACGCTTGGGGCGTATGCCAGCGGGGTCGAGGCCCGCTCAACCAGCGCCTGCACGATGTCCGCCGGGAATTTTGCCTTATCGACCCGGCAGGACACCAGCCGCTGCATCTGCTGACGCAGCACGCGGTCATCCGGCACGAGCCGGGCCATGTTATTCTCAACGCGCTGGGTGCCGAACGCGCATTTGACGATCTGATACAGCGACGGCGACAGGATCCGATAACCGTTCGTCTCGTAATCGCGTGCCCACCAGCAGAACGTCTCGTCCCAGTCGTGCAGACGCTGCAGGAAGTCCGAGCCCAGCAGCTCGTTATAATAGGTCAGGGAGAGGCGGCCGGTCGTTGCGGCGTCGAACGCCGCGATGACGACGCCGGCATTTTGCTCCGGCAGTTTGCTGCGGCAGCCGTCGAGCGTTTTTTGCAGCGCCGCTTTGTAATCCGACGGCTTTGTTTCGACGGATGCCGGTCGGAGCGGGCTGACTGCGTGGCAGATCTGTATTCCCTGCGGGTTCCAGCAGAGGAAAGTACGCCCGCCGAACACCACGCGCGCACCCTGCTCCGCTGCCAGCCAGCGCAGGGCGTTGTGTGCCTTCTGCGAGGCAATGTAGCCGACCGTTGCGGCCTGCGCATCGTCGGTAAAGCGCCCGCGATAGGTGAAGTTGCTGCTGTCGTTGGAGGAGATCAGCTTGGCGTTTCCGTTGAAGGGGATGATGCCCTTCGGGTGCTGTTTGGCTGGAACATCATTGCTGCCGGTGATCATGCACAGGGCCGCATCGGTTTCCGCGCGTTGAGCCGCGTACCACGCAATATACGCATCGAATAGCGATTGGCTCTTCCAGCAGGGGCCGCTGTCTTCCCCGATGCCGATCACCTGCCAGCGGACGAGCAGCTTTTCCTTTTCCGGCTTCCCCTGCGCGTCGAGCCGGATGATGCCCCGGGCCGCCAGATCCGTCAGGATCGTTCCGCGGCGCACGTATGTCAGGATCGGCTGCAGCATGGGATGACTGTACGGCGAAGCCGCCCAGCGCTCCAGCTGCTCGAGATACAGCGGGTGGCGCTTTTCGTCATAGGGGGCCAGATAACACAGCTGGTCGCACAGGGGATGCGCGCAGGGGGCGCTGGTGCGGCCGCCGGAATCCTCCGTGACGGGGATGATGATCTTGGACTCCTTTTTATCCACTGCACGCGCATCTGCGAGTTCGCCGGCTGCGTTGACCGTGATCTCGATCTGCGCGCTCGTGAGAATATGCGATACCGGAGCCAGCACTTCGTGCCCCACCTGCACCTCGCCGACCTGCGCTGCGTGCGCATCATAGGTCTCCACCGCTTTTTGCAGCAGGCCCATTCACTCCACCTCCCCGAATTCTTTCAGCCCGGAGAAATTGCCGAGCGCTTCGCCAAACGGCTTTATTTCCATGGCTCGCAGCGGCTTGTGCAGCGGGCAGTCGTCCGGTCGCGGGAACGCGATGACGCCGCACCGCATGACCGGATGCCAGAATCGGGCGGTCATTTGTCCGCATGTCTCGCTGGAATGGGCCTCGTCGGCGTAGGTGATACCGTGATACATCAGCCCGAAGCTCAGTTCCGGCAGTGCGTCATAGGCGCCGCTGCCCTCCCCGAAGCGGCACGGCTCCACATAGCCCTGACACTCCCGGGTGCCGAGGAAAATGTCGCGCCGGCCGCCCTTTTCGATCATACGCCGGGCGATATTATGGTGCTTGTTTTCATTGCGGTCGGCAGAAAGCTCCGGGCGGTTATCGTTCCACTCAAAGTGGGCGCGCACCTGATAGCAGCAGTGCTTCAGATAAGTATAATAAGCCAGCTCGTTGCCGCCGTTGTACTTGATCGGCCGGATGCCCTTCACCTCCGTCTGGATGGGGTTCATGATCCGGACGGCGTCAATATACCAGATGAGCGTCGGTTTCCAGTAGACCGAGGACAGGATGCCCTTGAGTGCCTCATAGGTCGGTACCTGATAGCTGCATTTTTCGCCGCCGACACGCAGGATCGGGTCGGAGAACAGCGCATAGTCCCCGGTCACCTGAAACTCCACGATATTGGGATGTTCCGGTTTTCCCATCTTGTTCACACCTCCATGTAGTCCATTTGTCCGGCCTCCGGAACGAGGCCGGTATTTTCATCGTAGTATCCCTCCTGCAGCACCAGGATGCTCCCGCCGCATTTGGGGATCAGCGCGTGCGCCTCCTTTTCCAGCTTGGTGCGCTGCCAGCTGTAGAGGGAGACGGTATAGGGCTTGGCGCGCTCGAGCAGCGCGTACAGCTTTGCCGGATCGCGCTGCGGGTCGATCTGCCCGAGCTCCAGAATGATCTGCTGGCCCTCCTCATACGGGACGATCACGTCGGTCGTCTCGCCGTCAAACACTTCGAACTTTGCGCCCGCGATCCGGAACGCCTGCTGCAGCAGATATCGCCCGCTGGCCGGACAATCCGCATCGGCGAAGTCCCGGTTGTCAGACAGGAGGGAATAAAGTGTTACGTATTTTCCATTCAGCTGGACTGTGTCGTCCTGATAGCCCTTGGCCATGGCTGCGTACAGCCGGCGGTAATAGTAGCGGATCGCAGCGTCGGAGGTAAGGTCGTTTCCGTATTGCTCCGGCTGCTGCCGGAACGCTTCCAGCAACTGCAGGGATGCGTCCTTGGCCATTTGAATTTCGCGCAGGTGCCCGAGGTTCTCGTCCGCGCACTGCACGATGTGCACCGGCGCGGGCGTTGGGCAGTCACCGCTGCGGTTGCAGCGGCCGGCGGCCTGCACGATGCTGTCCATGCCGGCGGCCAGGCGGATGACGCGCGCGAAGGAAATGTCCACGCCGGCCTCGATCACCTGGGTCGATATGCAGATCACTTTTTCGTGATCTGCGCCCGGCGCGTTCAGCGCGTACAGTGCGTTCTGCAGTGCCTGCAGCGTCTGCCGCCGGTGAGCGATGCACATGGCGGCCGACAGATGAAAGCAGCGGTACGGCCCGGCGCGCAGTGCGCGATAGAGCCGCTCCGCTTCGTCCTTGCGGTTGCAGACGATCAGCAGACTGTCCGCATCCTCCAGCACCTGCAGGACAAATTCCGGGATCTCGTCCAGCCGCCGGCTGCCGCTGTCGATGATCTGCGTCCGGCGGAAGGCCGACCAAAGGGCCGTGTCATACGGGACGATCTGCCGATCTGCGTTTTGCAGCGGATGTGCCGCCGCTTCGAGGCAGGGCTGCGTCGCCGAACAGAGGACAACGGTCGCCCCGCAGACCGTGACCAGAAAATTGACGGCGAGATCAAACAGCGTCAGCAGATTGTTTGGAACCGTCTGCACCTCATCGATCACGACCACGCTGTTGCACAGTGCCTGAAAGCGGCGGATGCAGGTCGTCTTGCCGGAAAAGAGCGTGTTGAGCAGCTGCACCAGCGTTGTGAGGATGATGGGGCAGTTCCAGTTTTCCGCAAGCAGTTCCAGCTCGTCGAGCCGCTCGGCGGTTTCCTTTGTGTGAATAACATTGGAGTGGTGCTCGAGGATGAGCCGGTCATCACCGACATATTTGCGGATGACCTGTGCGTTCTGCTCCAGAATACTCAGCAGCGGCGATGTAAAAATGATGCGGGATCTGTTCCAGATCTTCGCGTGCGCCAGTGCGTAGCGCAGGGAACTGAGCGTTTTTCCGGCGCCGGTCGGCACGTTCAAACGATAGACGCCGCCCGGCTGTGCGGCGAAGGCGCGGCACTGCTCCGAGATCTGCCGCCGGGCGCGTGCGATGTCCGTATCGCACGAAAACTCGCCCAGCTTTTGCTCCATGCGTGCAAGCAAGGTGTCCCACATGGCGGCGCGCGCCTCACCGTCCGCGAAGGCGGGATAGGTCATATGATTCATAAATTCCGCCGTGTCCCGGCGGTCGCCCTCGATAACGGCGGAGAGCAGCAGCCGCATCAGCAGGCCAAAATAAAAATCGCCTTCCACACCGTATTCGTCCTGCACCAGCGGCTGCAGCTTTTCCATGCAGCGCCCGACCTCTGCCGCTGCCTGCGCAAACAGCGCGTCCAGCTCCTCCAGATCCGCACACTGTGCCAGATAATTGGTCAGAGATTCCTCGTAATCGATATCCTCTTGCTCCAACCGGTGCAGAAAACCGCAGCGCCGCCGGTCGTCGATGCAGTCAAACAGGCCGTGGTGTGCACCGACGGCGCAGGCCAGCAGCTCGGCGGTCAGGTTTCGGATTGGGTCGCCGCCCTGCTTGTGGTAGCGCTGCAGGAGAAAGCGCACGGCCGCAAACGTATGGTTGACCGAGCCACGCACGGCCGCGGGGTCTCCTGCGGCGGCCAGCCGCAGATACAGCCGGTAGGCCTCCTTGAACTTCCCCATGTCGTGCAGCAGGCCGGCCAGCGCGGCGAGGCACGCCAGCCGTACCTGCCGCAGTGCCGCGGCTGCATATTCCGCCGCTTTCCGGCAGTGTGCCTGCGCGGTCTGCTCGCGACCGTCGTCCGCGATATGTGCAAGATATTTCATACATCCCCTCCTAATGACTTCAGAATAGCAAGCGATGTGTCCGATAAACAGGACAATTACGCGCAGCTGGTCGGGAACGGTCGAAAACCCTGGAAATTGCGCGCGGTTTTTCAAAAAGATCCCGCCGATTACATTATCTGACGAAATGATAGCATAAAATTACCAGTCTGTCAACAAAAAATATTTCGTTGTAAGATGCAATGGACACTTTCCGCAAATTTTGATAGACAGGACGCGGTCGGTGTGGTATTGTATAGCCGTCGTTTTCGTTCGCACGAAGGAAAACGGGGATTGAAATGTTGTCAGCTGGAATGGAGCAGACAAACACTGCCCCGAGGGCTGCTGGCCCTCGGGGCGGTCGTTGTTTGAGATTTGAGCTGTGAAAATGCCCCCGGACGGGTTCCCGTCCGGGGGCATTTTGGCTGTTTGGGTTTGGCAGCCGCGCTTTGCAGGAGCGCGGCGCGACGTCCGACATGGAGGCGTTGCTTGAGACTGTGGAGCAGCTATTTCAATCCACGCGCCGCATGGGCGCGGCGGGGTCAGCGCAGGGCGTCCGGCAGGACGGTGTTCTCACCGACCATGACCCAGTTGCGCTTGTCGCGCGCATTCTGATTGTCAACCCGGTACCATGTGCCGGGGAAGAACTGGTTGCCGTTGTTTTTGGAAGTGTCCCAATCGTAGGACAAGAATGCATAAAACGGCCGGTCATATTTGGCGTTTGCATTGATGGCGTTGCCGGTGAAGGGGTTCGTCGGGTTGTCGATCAGCCCGCTTGTCGCCAGTGTCGGCACGTCGGCCGTGGTCATGAACGTGTCCGAGAACGAGAAGCCCTTGGCATTGAAGTCCTTGACCATCAGCAAGGGGAAGAAAAAGTCCGTATCGGGGCCGTTGTCGATAACGCGATCCCAATTGAGGTACAGGCCGCGTCCGTGATCTGCGACGAGGATGATGCGCGTGTTATTGTACACGCCGTTTTCGCGCATATAGTCAAACCATTTGCCGAGCTGCATCAGCGAGGCCACGTTGGGGTCATAGTGCGCAAACTGGACATCCTCCTCCATGGTGATCGACTTGCCGTCAACGGTGAAACGGTCCGCGTGCGTTTTGTCATACTCCGTGTTATCAATGGTGCCGGCAACGGAATAATCCGGCTCCTGCAGCAGCACGGGGGAGTGCGTGGTGTCGTTGGTCATGAACAGGAACGTGTTGTCCCCGCTCTTGGTGGTCTGCGTGATCGTCGGGAGATGGGTCAGTGCATGGTAGCCCTTGAGGAACGTGGCGTCCATGCCGGTGGCGGTGTGGGGGCTGGTGATCGTCTGCTCGACGAAATTTTCCTCCTCCTCCGTCTGCACGCTGCTGCGGTTATAGTTGCCGTTGTCATAGAGGATGGACTGCGCAGCGACGGGGCACACCTTCATGAGACTGTAACCGAAGAAATTGCGCATATTCGCGCTGACCCAGTTTTTCGGGCTCATGTCCGATTCAAAGGCGCCGAAGGTGATATAGCGGTGAATGTCCGGGTAATCGGAGAAGACGGACAGGTCGGGCACCCACTGGTAGTTGGCGTAGATGGGGTCGAAGACCGTGACGTCAAAGTCGTTCTGGTCAAACAGGACCGGCATCATCTTGAGCGCTTCGTTGTGCTTGTCGACCAGCTTTTCATCTTTGCGCAGGTTGATCTGGTCGACCGTGTATTCGTATCCACCCATGAGCGCGGGCGTGCCCATGTTCGTGAAAGCGCCGGTGGAGACGACGTTCGTATAAGCGGTGAAGCCGTCAAACTGCGCCTGGAGCTCCGGTTTTTCGTTGAAAATATACGGCAGGAATGCGCCCACGGCGCGGTCGAGCATGAGCACGATGACGTTTTTGCCGGTCTTGCTCATGGTGTATTCCGGCACACCGCCGCTCTCTTCCATCGTCTGGCGGATGCTCTTGATCTGCGAGTGGATGCTGCCGATATTGATCGGCAGCATGATGGCAATGGCCAGAACGAACGCGATCGCTGCCTTGAATACATGCTTGCTCCACCGTCGATAGACCAGATACATGACACCGGCGGTGGCCGCGATTGCGAGCAGGTTGCCCCAGAGCTCGGCCGGCGCAAACTGCATGCCGCCCTCAAAGCTGAGCGTGGACGAGAGCACACCGAGGTACTTGCCGAAGAACATGAAATCCACGATGGCGACGCCGACGAGCATCCACAAAACCTTCTCAAAGGCGACCTTGCCCTTCGGGCTGGCCAACCAGTAGAAGATGCCGAACCAGATGACAAAGGTGCCGATGGCGAGGCACAGGCTGTTGATGACGAACCAGATCGGGCTGTAGTACATCTGCACGTTCACGAATTCCTGCGCGGACGACGAGATGACGGACGCCGGGATATACCCGCCGATGAACAGCGCCAGGAACGCGGCGCAGCCAAAGAAGATCTTTGCGTTCGGCTTGGTGGCGGGCTTGCCGGCGGCGGGCTTCTTCGTGCGGATCAGCCCCACGATCAGGGGCAGCATCAGCGCCGCGCCCAGAAGCAGCAGCGCGGCTTTGACGACCGGCCGCTCGGAGAAGGAATAGCGCACGAGACCGAGCGCCAGCAGCGCCGCACCGGCGACGGCGGCCAGGATCTTGAGCACCCGCCCCGGATGCTTGAGCTTGTAGAAGATGGTCTTGATGAGGGAGAAGATGTTGTTGAGCGTCCAGTAAAACACCAGACCGGCGGGGGAGGTGTACAGGAAAAACAGGAAGAACACCGCCATCACGTACAGCTGGATCTTCGTCTTGGGCGTTGCGCCCTTCGTGAAGATGATGCACGAGACGAGGTTGACCGCCGTCATGATGATGGGCAGGAGGTTGATGTGCACGCCGGCGATGGCGATCAGCCCGTCGGCGGCGCCGAGGTCGGCGATCGGCCCGAAGGACACGCCCTTGATGAGCTCCAGCCCGGACAGGAAGCGGTAGGCGGCGATGAAAAACGGGATCTCCAGAAACAGCGACACCGCACTGCGCAGAACATACGTGGGCTTATAGTGGTTCTGGCGGTAGTAGGTCTGCAGGATCATCATCTTCTCGTCGCCGCGGAACGTCTTTTTGATGTGCGTCACGCCGCGGTGCAGGCGGGCCTCCATGTCGCGCTCCTCTTCCTGCAGCGCGTCGGCCCGCATGTAGAGCGGCAGCACCAGAAAGTTCATGACCAGGCTCAGCACGATGATGGACAGGCCGGGGTTGCCGATCACGCGGTTGGCGTTGACATAGACGACCTCAAACAAAAGCTGCAGCGGCTGCAGCAGCAGGGAATCCAGTATCTGAAAAAATGTCACGGTTCTTTCTCCTCATGCGTTGCGGTAAGTTCCTTCACCTTCTGCTCGAGATAGTCTGCGGCGCGCACGGCGCCCTCGCCCGGATAGACCCAGGTCTGCGCTCTTGCCGTGTCGCGGCCCTGGGCGTATTTCGGGTCGGTCAGGCACTGCTGCACCATGTCGCCGAGCGCGTCGCAGTTGTCCTCGGTGAGCTGCTGGCCGATCTGCGGCAGGATCTCGAACGTCCAGTACGGCGTGTCGAGCCACCAGCAGTCGTAGGGGCTCTTGTCAAACTTCGTGTCCGCGTAGATGACGGGCTTGTCAAAGACCAGCGTGAAATCGAAGATGACGCCGGAGAAATCGGAGACAAGCAGGTCGGCGCGCCGGAGCACGTCGAAGTTATCGTTGTCGCGGTTCCACTCCAGATCCTCCGAGTCCGGGTAGGCGGCCATGAGCTTGTCGATCATGTCCTTTTCCGACTTGTACGACTGGGGGTGCGGGCGAATGATGACATGGTAGCCGCCGGCGAGCAGCTTGTCGATGATCTTGCCGCCGTATTTGCTGAAGATCGCGCTCGGCCCCCAGGACGGCGCGATGAGCACCGTCGTCCTGTGCGGCGCGATGGGGCCGGCGGCGTCCAGCCGCCGCTTCATCTCGTCCATGTAGGGGATGCCGATCTTCACGACCTCCTTGGCGGGCAGGCCGCGCAGCGCCTCGAGCGCGCGCAGGTCGCGGATCTGATAGTCGCCGGAGACGAAGACCGTGTCGTAATAGTCGATGCCGAACATCCGGTAGCCGGCGACCTCGTTGGCCGCGTGCAGGATGTGCACATAGCAGTCCACGCCCGGCGAGCGCTTCCACTGGTAGACATCCAGCCCCGGCGTGGTGGACAGCAGCACGTTCGCGCGCAGGAAGTTGAGCTTGGCAAAGGCCTTGTTGCCCTCGCCGAGAAACTCCGCGTGCACGTGCGCGTAGGGGTTTTGCAGCGCCGGATCGTCGGGCGACGCCGTCAGATACGCGACGTCCAGCCCGCGCCGGTCCAGCTCGCGGCACACGGGCTCCATCACGTTCCAGTAGCGCTTGTCGTCCACGAAGACGGCCAGCGGGTGCTTTTCCTGGTCGACGGCGGTCTTTTCCCCGCCGCTCAGGAGAAAGCGCAGCTTGATGATCCAGCCCCGCAGCGCAAAGTTCAGCGCGCCGATGATGCCGATCAGAATGGCAAAGAGCATGCTGCCCGTGCCGGGATCAATGTACAGTTTCATGTTTTCCGTTCTCCTCTGCCCGTAGCATCCACAGCCCGGCGAGCACGCTGCAGGCGGCACAGAACCCGGACACGAGCAGCCCGGCGCCGCGAAGGTCATCGGCGGGGAAAAGTCCGCCGAAGAGATTGATGAGCGCATGGATGCCCAGCGCCGGCACGATGGAGCGGTAATAGGCGACCGTCCCGCACAGGGCGAAGCCCGTGCAGGCGGCGCACACCGCCTGTATGCCGACGGCGCCCGGTGCGCCTCCGATGAGATTGACGGCGTGGAACACGCCGAACACGGCCGCGTTGAGCACGGCCGCCGTCAGCGGCCGCAGCCGCTGCGTATGTTCCCACAGATACCCGCGGAAAGCCAGCTCCTCCGCCATGCCGCACACGACGTACATCCCGCAGGCGAAAAACCCGTCCGCGGCGGCGCTGCGGCCGCAGGCGGCCAGCACCAGATCGCCGGCCGGCCAGAGCAGCAGCAACAGCAGCCCCGGCCACCGCTTCCGCCCCCGGCGGCAGGCGCCGAGACCGTATCTGCGTCGGTAAAGGATCAGCGCCGCCGCGAGAAAGACCGCCAGCCCCGCGAAGGTGACGCTGTGCGGCAGGCCGATCCTGCCGGAAACAAACTCGCCCAGTGCATAGACCAGGGCATATATCAGCACCAGATAGACCATAAAAAGCAAACGCATCCTTTACAGCATTTTTTCATTATATAATGTCGAAATCGGAAACACAAGGGAATCTGCATATGTTTCCGACATTGTTTTTACGTGCACTTGACAAAACGACAAAATAAGTTCACAATATGCATCGCATATTAAAAAAATGAACGCAAGGGAGCCTGACGATCTTGTTGACAAAAAATCAGTTTGCGCTGCTCAGCTACATTGCGGTCCGTCCCGCGGACGAGCCGGCGCTTTCGCAGCGCGCCATCGCGCAGGGCACCGGCAAAGCACTCGGCACCGTGAACGGGCTGGTCAAGCAGCTGGACGCCATGGGCTGTCTCGACGGGGCAAACCGCATCACGGATGCGGGGCTTGCGGCGCTCGCGCCGTACCGGGTGGACAACGCCGTCATTATGGCGGCGGGCATGAGCTCGCGCTTTGCCCCCCTGTCGTATGAAAAGCCGAAGGCCCTGCTGAAGGTGAAGGGCGAGGTGCTCATCGAGCGCGAGATCCGCCAGCTGCAGGCGGCGGGCATCGACGACATCACGGTCGTGGTCGGCTATATGAAGGAAAAGCTGTTTTACCTCGAGGACCGCTTCCATGTGAAGATCGTCATCAACGAGGATTACCACCGCTACAACAACCCCTCCACGCTCATGCTCGTCCGCGACCGGCTGAAAAACACCTTCATCTGCTCCTCGGACAACTACTTTGAGCAAAACCCGTTTGAGCCCTATGTGTATCAGGCGTATTACGCGTCGCTCTACAGCGCAGGCAAAACGGACGAGTACTGCGTGGCCACGAACCGCAAGGGCCGCATCACAGGCGTGCAGGTCGGCGGGAGCGACGCATGGTACATGATCGGACACGCCTATTTCGACCGCAGCTTCAGCGAGAAATTTACGCAGATCCTCGAGCGGGAGTATGACAGCCCGGTCACACGGGCGGGGCTCTGGGAGGATCTGTACGCCCGGCACATCCGCGAGCTGGAGATGTACATCCGCAAATATCCCGGCGGCATTCATGAGTTCGACTCGCTCGACGAGCTGCGGACGTTTGACAGCGCCTATGTCACCAATGCCGACTCGTATATTTTCGACAACATCTGCGCCGTGCTCCACTGCACACCGGACAGCATCCACGGCATCATCCCGATCAAGACGGGGCTGACGAACCTGTCGTTCAAGTTCACGTGCAACGGCCGGGACTACGTGTACCGCCACCCCGGTGCGGGCACGGAGGCTTACATCGACCGCCCGGCCGAGGCGCGGGCGCTGGAGGTGGCCAAGGCGCTGGGGCTCGACGACACGTTTCTCTACATCGACGCGGCCAAGGGCTGGAAGATCTCGCACTATATCGAGGACGCGGCCATTCTGGACTATCACAACACCGAGCAGGTCGACACGGCGCTGCGTATGCTGCGCCGCCTGCACACGAGCGGCATACAGCTCGACGGCCGGTTTGACATCTGGGAGAAGATCAACGGCTTTCTCGACCGGCTGCAGGGGACGGACGTCTCCGACTTTACCGGCATGCAGGAGCTGCACGAGACGATGTGCGCGCTGCACGAGCGCCTGAAGGGCGACGCGGTCCCCCTGTGCGCCTGCCACTGCGACAGCTATAACCCAAACTTCCTGATCGACAAGCAGGGGAAGATGTACCTGATCGACTGGGAATATGCCGGCATGGCCGACCCTGGCTGCGACATCGGCACATTTATCGCCTGCTCGGACTACACGCCCGAGGAGGCGGAGCAGGTGATCGCACGCTATCTCGGCCACGCGCCCACGGGGGCGGAGCTGCGCCACTACATCGGCTATGTGGCCATGGCGTCCTACTTCTGGTTTTTGTGGGGGCTGTATCAGGAGGCGTGCGCCAAGCACGTCGGCGAGTATCTCTACATCTGGTATAAATACACAAAGCAATACGCCCGGCTGACACTGGAGCGATATGACCATGAGGAGGAGTTTGCTTGAAACAGAAGACAGAGGCCCAGCAGGGCTCGATTGAACAGCTCATCTACGAGGAGACCGAGCGGCGGCTGGAGATCATGCAGTCCGACACCTACGAGTTCCCCAAGAAAATGACCCGGGTCGATTACGGCATCATCATCGCCAGCGTGGCGGCCAGCCTGGTGCTGATCGTGACCTGCATGCTGGGAGGCTGAACCATGACAGACAGAGAAAGCTATATCCGGCAGGAGACCGTTACGGGCGTTGTGCCCATGCTCAAGGGCGACCGGCAGTATTCCTTCCTGGATCTGTTTTTGTCCACGAGCGGCTTTGCCATCGCTACGTGGTGCTATACGCAGGGCGCCTATGTCGCGCAGTACCTCTCCTTCAGCAGAATGCTCATCAACATTTTCTGCTTCAACATCGTCTGGGTGTTCATCGAGTGCCTGCCCGTCATCTTTGCCACGCGCTACGGCATTGATCTGTGGATCTGGCTGCGCTCGGTGCTGGGGCGGCGCGGCGTGGCTGTGCTGTCCACGATCATCAGCGTGGCAAACTTCGGCTGGTACGCGGTCGCGGCGAGCCTGTTTTCCTCGTCGATGATCAACCTTGCGGCGAAGTTCGGCCTCGTGCTCAACGCGGCCGTCTGGAGTCCGGTGCTGGGCTGCCTGTGCGTCGTGCTCGGCACGCTCATCGCGCTCGGCGGGCCGAATGTCATCAAGTGGACCAACCGCTTTCTGGTCACGGCGCTGCTGGCGGTCGGCGTGGTCGTCGTCGTGCTGTGCTTCACGGCCGTGCCGCTGCGTGAGATCGTGGCGGTCAAGCCGGTGCTGGACGCGGACATGACGCCGCTGCAGGCGTTCATGATCTCGGCCGAGGGCAACGTGGCGTTCGCGTTCTCGTGGTCAACGCAGGCGCTGGTCCTGCCGCGCCTAGCCAAGACCGAGCGCGGCGGCTACTGGGGCACAACGCTGGCCTACGGCGTGGTCGCGCCGTTTTTCGTCGCCGCCGGCGGCGTGATGGCGCTGGCGATGTTCGTGCGCACCGGCGTGTACGAGAGCGATCCTACCAATATGCTCTCCTACCTCTGCGGCTCCGGCTTCGCGCTGCTGAGCCTGCTGCTGGTCGCGTTTGCGAATGTCGGCACGCAGGGTACCGGCTCCTATGTCAACTGCATGATCGTCAAGAGCGGCATGCCCAAGGTCAGCTATAAGGTGCTGGTGCTCATCGCCATGGTGTATGTCAGCGCGCTGACCGTCTGGGGCGGTGTGGAAGAGCACTTCGGCGCGTTCATCTCCATTGCCGCGTTCATTCAGGCACCGATCATCGGCATGATCGTCGTGGACTATCTCGTCGTGAAAAAGCGGAAGCTGTCGCTCAAGGCGGCCTACTTTATCGAGGGGCACGATGCGTACCGGTTCACCGGCGGGTTCAACCTGGTCGGCATCGGCTGCGTCATCCTCTCGTGCCTGATCACGATCCTGTTCGTGTACAATCCGCTGACCGGCAGCATTCAGAGCCCGCTGTTTCTCATCTTCACGGGCAGCGGCTTCGATGCCATCTGCGGCGGCCTGCTCTACTGGCTCGCCAGCCTGACCCCGCTGAAAAAGTATATGCTCCGCGACCGCGACGATCTCGAGATCGTCTGAGGCGGCCCGAGCGATCCGAAAACGTCCCTGGTGCAGATGTGCTCTGCTCCGGGGACGTTTTGCGCCGCGGCAGACATTTTTTGAAGAAAAAACTGGAACGCCCGTGAGCGGCACGGACTGCATAGACTACCGGATTTTGCAGAAAATAGGGTTGCCGAAACGCAAAACAGAGCAAAGGAGTTTTCCGAATATGAAGGCAACCGGAATCGTGCGCCGGATCGACGACCTCGGCCGCGTGGTCATCCCCAAGGAGATCCGCCGCACCATGCGTATCCGCGAGGGCGACCCGTTGCAGACGACGTTGACACGGTGGGAACGATTCTGCTTCGCCATGTGCGATTTGTCCAAACGACAGGGGTGGGAGTAGTACATAGCGACGAAAATGCAGGCTCTGACCGTGGGGATACGGGAGGAGTGGAACTGAAGGCATAAACAGCGCAAACCCGTTGTATTCCAACGGATTTGCGCTGTTTGCTCTGTGTCAATAATGCAAAGAAAGCCAAAGACTACTTTCCATAAAACACCGCTATTGGATGGATAACGCACAAATTTTCTTCATTTGTAGGTAAGATTTTTCGCAATGCCTCATTAACCGTAAATTGAAGTGTAGCGAACATATTTTTAGGATCATTGGGGTTTGTATCAGCACCAATAATATTTGTAATCATACCGACACATGTGATTTCGCCTCCATACTTGAACCCCAGATTTTGAGGATCAATCCGAAAATATTGATCGTCCATCGGAATTAGATATCCGTCATATGAAATCATCATACGAGCGTAGGGCATAAGTTGACGAAATGCAACGATGATATCATGAATATCATCATACTGCTTATCACTTTCGGCGATAAGTTTTTTGAGTTCGCTCTTTATTGTTTTTCCCGTAGAGCGAAGTTGTGCTCGGTTCATTCCACCTGTTGCCCTACTTGCTTCCGTTTCAATTTTCTCTTTGTCGTTTTTCTTGAGGAAATCAATCAATCCGTTTTTAGAAAACAGCTTTTCAAGATAATCCATATCAACAAAATCAAAAACGCGGGTTAATTCTACATAATCCCCATACTCACCTGAGTCATTTTTCCCTACAGAAAATTTCTGTGGCTTAATATAACCATATGCGATATCAAATGCTGCGTCATGAAGAACTTTGGATATAATCTCTCTAGATGTTGTTGAAGAAACATATTCTTTCCCCAATTCTCCAGATAAAGAAAGGTTAGCTTCAGCTTTTGCTAATTTAAGAAAAGAACCTCCTGCTGTCCCTGAGCCTTCCATACTCCCACTAATATGTGTGCCTTTTTTCTTGTCGCTTCCATTTTCTTCGGATTGTTCTTGTATAAGGCCTTTTTCTGATTGTGCAATAATGGAATTAACAATATCTGTATCTAGGTATAGAAATTGTTTCATTTTATTTTCTCCTTCCGAACAGTGCAAAGTATCACTCCATTACTTTCGGCTTCTATGAAATCAGAATTTATAGCTCCCGCATAATCTCAACAAACCGATCCAGCGTATATGCGCCATCAATGCCGAAATCGCGGTTTTTGAACACCATAAAATACCGGTACTCCGGCCCACACTGCGCCTGCCATTTACGGCCAAGCTTCAGCTTGCGGGCGCTGTTGCTGTTATCGCGGTCATCACCTTTATACTCAATCAGCACCAGCTTTCCGGACTTGGTCATTACCATGAAGTCAGGATAATGGTTGATAAAGCCATTCAGCCGGAAGCCCTTCTTCTCAATGATTCGGTGCCACCATTTGACATTGTCGAGGGCTACTACGGCGTCGATCAGCTCGTGCTCTTCCGGATTCATATCATCTTTCTCAGCCTCGTACAGAGACTTTGGGATAGCATCCGTTGTGACGGCAGGCGTAATCACAGACGGCAGTGCATAGCTTTCACGGCACACAATCTTACCTGCATCCAGCCAGCGAATGAACTGCTCTTCCCGATATGCGTCTTCCAGCCCTTCAATCTTCTTAGAAATCTTGGCTGCGTATGTCGGGATGGCCGTCTCCATAGCTGCCAACTCATCCTGTGTCATGCCGCCAACAATTCTACGCACATAGTCGTTGATCTCCGATGCTGCATATCGATTGTTCCGATTGATCTGGGCGCACAGCATGTTGGTGCAGCTTTGAATTTTCTGTTCTGGCGGAAGCTGTGCCATGCGATTGCGGATGTATTCACTCAGCTCACTGTCCGCACGCTTGTACTTAGGCACTGCCTCGCCGTGATCCTCCACATCAACGCGGTACATTTCACCAGTGGCCAGCTCAAAGCTAACCTGTGCATCCTGCCCGGTCAGAGAAAATCCCTCGGAAAGATTCTCCTTCTCCAGCAGTTCAAATTCATCGCCAAATAAATCCGGAACGGAACGAAGAAAAAACTGCGGAATCCGCAATGCGGATACCTCTTCAGCAAGATAGGGCTGTACCCTATTTTGTATCAGCATATCTCCCAGCTCACCTCCCATAAATCCGTCATCCGCTTCGTTGGCCGCCGCCGTGTAGGTTTCCGCCTGCACCGTTGCTTCCCGAACCATTGCAGAAATCGCAGCGCTTCCCTGCGCCGTGCTTTCCAGCGCCGTTTTCACTTCCTGTACATTTACATCGTCAAAGGCATCGGCCTCAGTGGCTTGCGGCGCAAATGGAATTTTCGTCTGCTCTGCTTCCGGTTGAGTCACAGCCTGCGGTTCTTCCATCGCTTCACCGATACGGTAATCCTTACGGCTGAAGCCCGCTTTATTCAAACCAGCCACAATTTTCTCCAAGGTGGTGTGGAAATCCACGGAGTTCGTCAACACATAGGAGGTGTTCAGCAGCGGCGACTTGTGCTGCATTGCATAGGGCTGACGCAGAATGCGTCCCAAAATCTGCTCCACATCCACAGTGGAGGTGCGGTTGGCCAGTGACGCCAATATGTAGGCAAAGGGACAGTCCCAGCCCTCTTTCAGCGCGTTGACGGTGATGATGTATCGGATTTCACAATCCCTGCTCATCAGGTTCTGCCCCTTGAGGTCGTCCACATCGGAGGTTTTCACCGCAATCTGATTTTCTGGAATCCCCATGCTGACCAGCATTGCCTTAATCTTATCAAAGGTGTCACTGTTCTCTCCGGTACGGGGTTGTGCCTGAAACAGAACGATGGGGCGAATGTACTTCCCGCCAGCTGCTTCTGCGGCAATAGCTTCCTGCTCAATGCTTCCTCTCAGCTGGATGGCATCCTGAATGACACTCTGCCGGGTGGTGCGGTTATATACCACTACGGGGAGCTTTACCATGTGCTCCTTCTTCAGCTCACGGGCGTCCACATAGGAGATAATGTTGCTGTTTTTTCGCGGCGTTGCCGTCAGATCGAGTACGAAGGACGGATTCAGATTATTCAGCATCTCCGTGCTGAGCTTCGATTCTGCATTGTGGCTTTCGTCCACAACAACGATAGGCTCCAGGTGGCGCAGCACCTGAATCAGCGCCGTATCCGGCGTATCGGCCAACAGCGCCTGCGTGTCCTTGAAATACTCTGCAAAGCGGAACAGATTGCCATTTTCCTGATAGACCTTGCGGACGTCCTTCTTCCGGCTGTCAATGCGCAGTGAGCCATAGCTCATCACACAGACCGTCAGCATTTCCCGCACAGTGTCCGGCGAAAAATTTTGTCCGTTCAGCAGCATTTCCTTGGTGTACACGCCGACACGCCCGGCAAAATCCTGATCCAGTCTCTGCCGGTAAGGGTGATCCACATCGGATAGCGTGCGGATGGTCTGTGTCAGGATGGAATCGCTGGGGACCAGCCACACCACCACCTGCGGCTTTCCAGTGGGCAAGGCATCAAAAATCCGCCGAACGGAAGCGCAGGCCATAAAAGTCTTGCCGCCGCCGGTGGGCACCTTCATGCAAACATGAGGCGCACGTTCAATAGAGTTATTATAGGACGGTACTCCGCCGAGGCCAACGGCCACATCCTTGGAAAACCAGTATTCCCGCCACGCGGAAAACAGATTGGTTCCACGGTTGACGCAGTCCAAGTATGCGGAAAGGTCACGCATGACTTGTTTTTGATAGTTGTTAAGTTCCATCGCCATGACCTCCTTACAGCTTCGTAATATCGCGGGGGATTTTCTTGAACGTGATATGGTATTTTTCCAGTTCTGCCTCGCTGAGGGTGCAAAGGTCGGCATAGATTACATAGGCATCGGCCTCGGTTTTGACCGTATGCAGGAACTCCCGGTTCAGCGTAGTAACAGCCTGCTTTTCATAATAGAAGTAGTACGCGCTGCCAACGTGGACGCCCATGAAATACGGCTCATCTGGGCGCGGCTCCGGCAGAGAGGCTTTCGTATCTGTAAAGTACACATACTCCCGGATCTTTTTTACGCCCACATTTTCGTTGAGCATATCACCGTGCAGCAGCGGTTCACCAAGATCATAGAAGCTGAAATTGCCGCCCGTGCCCTCCACGGCGTTCTTGCCCTCGCCGTAGCCTCGGATCACGCGCTTGACGCGCTCGGCGGTGATGCTGTCGGCGTAGTCCATCATTTCAACGAGGATGAACTTGCGGTGTCCGCCGTCCGCCTTGTTCATGTTGAGGACAGCATGGGCGGTAGTGCCGGAACCGGCGAAGGAATCGAGGATAAGTGCGTTATTTTCTCCAGCGATCTGTAAAATGCGCTCAATCAAGCGTGGTGGTTTTGGCGTGTCAAACGAGGACTTTCCGTCAAAAATTGCCTTAAGCACCTTGGCAGCCTCGTCTGTGTGACCTACTTCCTCATAAGGCCAAAGGTTGGTTACAATTCTTCCACCCATTTCCTCAAGATAACGCTTGCAAGCCATGCCGCCACGACCGCCACTTGTAAAATACAGTATGGGCCACTTTCCGATTTGATAGCGCAAAACGGCTTTAGATGCCAATTCTTCCAATGGCGCAGAAAGCATAATAGCGTTTATCTCTTTAGGGACTGTGTTTGACTGACCGCAAATAGAGACCCGTTTTTCATAATCATCAATCGGTCTCAATTCGTAATAAGACCAGTGAAGCATTATCTGCAACATCTGATCCTGCCCAAATGTCCAGTGGCGCCCATTTGGCGGATACAAGAGTTTACCGGTAATTGGGTGCTGGATAGCATAAACCATGCCGGGGTGAGTTGCTGCGCCGGGGGCACTTGCATCTCCGGCTTTCCATGGCCTCGGATCGTTGTCCGGGCTGGAATATCGCTGATCCATTTCTTCTGTGCGTTCCAGTTTGCTGGGATTCCAATTTGGCTGTTTGCTATACACCACAAGGTGTTCTACCTCGTTCACGATACCCTTGGAGTCATTGCGGGTGGAATATGTACGCTGCCAGGAAATATTGGAAACAAAGCAGTTGCTTCCGAAAATCTCATCACAAATCAGCTTGAGATTGGCATACTCCGTATCATCAATGCTAATGAAAATAGCCCCATCCTCCGCCAGCAGCTTTTGCAGCAGCTTCAACCGCGGGTACATCATGCACAGCCACTTGTCGTGGCGGGTCAAGTCCTCACCCTCTTTGCCGACAACCGCGCCCAGCCACTTTTTGATCTTCGGGTCATTGACATTATCATTGTAGACCCAGCCCTCGTTGCCGGTGTTGTAGGGCGGATCAATGTAAATGCACTTGACGCGCCCCTCATACCGGGGCAGCAGCGCTTTCAGGGCTTCCAGATTATCGCCCCGGATGATCATATTTTCGCTGCCGTTGTCCTCGTCGTGCTGCCCGTTTTCATCAAAGCTGTACTTGCGCTCCAACACCCGAAACGGCACGTCCAGATGATGATTCACGACTTTATCTTTTCCGATCCATTCAAGTGTTGGCATGGGTGCTTTCCTCCTTCATCCATGCGTGTGTGGTCTCTTGCGCAATTTGAATGCTGCAAGTATTCCTATCAACCTGCAAAACTATGGTTTTGTGATGTTCATACCGATTACCATAAATATCGTAATATCGTATGATGTAATCATACTCCCCAGAAAGTCCCTCATCAATGTAAAATAGCAAGCCGGTATAGATTTCCTTTCCAACAGGTACCGATACCGGTATCGAAGTTACGTCCATATGCTTGTCTATTGAATTGATTGTAATCGTCGTGTTTATGGCGCAGCCATTTCCGACATTTATCGCTTTAATCGGGATGTACCGTTTATCATTTTCCAATATATAACCCAATTCTCCGTGATTTTCGACGGTGATACCAACTTTGCGTGCGTCATCCTGCTCCTTTGAAAGTTCTCTAACGCACTCTATTTTCTCGCTTGTAAGAATAAAAAAGCACTTATCATATAAGAATTCTCTATAAGTTAACGCTTCCTTTTCCGGGGTTTCATTTTCTCCAACCCCGTTTTCATCGGCATACCAGCCAAGGTCAAATGGATCTATACACTTTCTCCCAAGGATATTAACTGCGAAATATGGCAAAACATCCCTCCGTTTGTCCTCTCTGTATTGTTTATGGGAGTACTTTATGGAAACGTATATGCCCACAGCGGCTCCGACAGAGGCGATGATAGCGCCATAGTAGGCAAGCGCATCCGCAGCACCCCACATTGTCATGTATCCGCTGTTCGTTTTGTAGCACTCGTTGATTATGATCGGAACACCAACAATTAGTGCCAGTGCTATAACAGCAATTAATATCCACTTCGTCCATGACTTTCTCATCATAGCGTTTCCTCTCCGCTCCAGACATACGCCGTGTACCGGCCACCGCTGAGCTTTATGACCTCACCGGATTTCAGCAGCTCTGCCAGCGCGCGCTGGACGGTGATCTGACTGATATCCGGGCATTTGGCCATGATTTCACTTTTGGTGATCTTGCCGAGGTGGTTTTTGATGATCTCGCGTACCCGGTCTGGCTTGGAAAGCCCCTTGGTAGTCAGCAGCTCAACCCGGCTCTCAAAATCCCGATAAGCCGCCGCCAGAGCGCCCAGCATATAGGTAACGAAGGGGGCATAATCGTTCGTCCCCTCGTGCCAGTTGTAGGAGCTGGCTTGCAGGGATTCATAATAGGTCTCCTTGGTATCGGAGATCAGCTTTTCGATACTGATATATTTGCCAACGATATAGCCGGAGCGGTACAAAAGCAGCAGCGTCAGGAGCCTGCTCATGCGGCCGTTGCCATCGTTGAAGGGATGAATACAGAGAAAGTCCAGAATAAAGATTGGAATGAGCAGCAGTGGATCAAGTTCGGTGTCCTGTATGGCCGTCTGGAAAGCATCGCATAGCGCAGCGACGGCCCCCGGTGTTTCCCATGCAGAGACAGGCCGGAAGCGGACGATCTGCTGGCCGTTTGGCAATTCTTCGGCAATCACGTTGTCCGAATTTTTGAAGCTGCCACCGATGGACTTGCCGCTGAATTTGTACAGATCCCGATGTAGCTGCAAAATGACCGACGGCTTGGGCTGGATATAATCGTGGCTTTCGTGGATCGTTGCCAGCACGTCACGATAACCGGCGATCTCCTTTTCGTTGCGGGTCTGGGGCATGGTCTTTTCACGGACGATCTTTTTCAGGCGGTCGTCCGTGGTGATGATGCCCTCGATGCGGTTGGACGCCTCGGTGCTCTGGATCTTCGCAACCTCCAAAAGGTTGGACAGCGCGTCCGCTTTGGCCTCGATAAAAAGATTCTGCTGCCCCTTGTATTCGTGAATCTGCGTCAGGTAGGACACGACCTCCGGCGTCAGGAGCTTTTGATATTCTGCTTTGAAGTTGAAATCTCTCATTCAAATTCCTCATTCGGCGTTCAATTTCATCAAATACCATTTAATGATGCAATTACAGTATACCCGCGAATTGCATCACCGTCAATCGTAATTTTGCCATTTCTTGCGCGATGATAAAATTGAGATTGTCAGCAAAAAGGAAGTCCGTCCCTCATCGGTACGGACTTCCTTTTGCATTTTCTGAGCAGGTGTTCCAAACTGCGTTTTTACAGTTTGGGTACCCGTCTGCGAAGAAAATATGGGGAGTTCAGAGGGGAAAATCCCCTTTGACGCAGGGTTTCCAATAGGGGCGCGAGCATCCCTGTTGGCACACGATTTTCCGTAGGAAAGTCTAGTGTGTTATACCTTTGCTTCCGGCTGATACTGGAAAGGGGCTGGCTTCGCCATCTGCTGTACGAGCAGATAGCGGTTGACAGACACTTTTCTGCGGCAGTAGGACAGGCGGATTTTGTGACGTGGGTTACGGCGCAAATGCAGGATTTTTGAGAAGCAAAATCCGACTGGCCGGAAAAGGAAGCGAAGGTATATACAACCCTCGTCCCGCCGCAGCGACGCTCCCCGTTTCAGCGTTTCTTTCGTTTTCCCTTGCCGTGGGTCATGGTCGTTTTTCCTCGCTGGCTGATGGGAGTTTTCAGGTGTTTGGACAGCTTCAGCACCTCGATCAAGTTGACAAACTGTTCCATTGTGATGGCATCGTAATCAATCCCTAATGTGGCAAGTAATGCTTTTGCTTTCTTTTCTTCCGAGCTTCCCTCAAAGTTCATTGCCTCCCGTAACTGGTTCTGCATATTTTCTGCAAAGGAGACTTCATCCGCCGTCATGGCATCGGGGCGGTGTTCACTCCGAATATCACGAAGAATGCCTTTCAGGTCATCTGCAATCAGGTTCCCAAAATATTCATCTTCCCGAATCTGCGCCACTTCTAATGTCCGCAGATGCAGGTCATTTTCTTCGCCGCCATTTTTCATCAATGCCATCTGCCGGACGGCTTCCAGCACGGCGTTCATATCGTTGACGCGCATATCTGCGATCCGGTCAACGTAAATTTCCGCATCCAGCATGAAACGCTGGAAATCCCTGTGGCAAATCAGCTCCGACAGCAGCCGGTGGTTGAACTTGCCGGTTCTTAATATATCAATATATATCAATCGAAGCATCACTCAAATGCAGCTCATGCAGAGCTGTGTTTGGGTGATTTTTTGTTTCCGTCCTCCCCATCAGATAGTCGCAGGAAACACCGTAATAGTCTGCCAGCAACAGAATGCTGTACGGGCTGATGTCCTTGCCGTTATCCGATTCATATTTGCCAAGCGCGGATTTTGAGATGCCTACCTCAGCGGCAAGCTGCTCCAAGGTCAGTTTGCGCTCTACTCGCAAATCTTTCAACCGCTCTCCGATTGTCAGCTTGACTTGCATACAGCAGCCTCCGTTTCCATTTTCCTGTATTATATCATGCTTTTTCATTTTGTGTCTCAAAGCGTGGAAAATTTCAACTTCTACCCCACTTTTACTACCTCTTGGATATACGGGAAAGGGCCTGTTTTCTTACTAAAATTTGGACATAAACCACGCAGAACCTTGAAAATTTCATGACCGTCCGATGAGGATATGCTTTCCAGAGAAGTATCGCATTCAGCGTACCAAGGAAGAGGCAACGCCGGGGTAAGGACTCGGGCAGGAACGGCATCGGGCAGAACGGCGAAGTTCAATTATTTTACAGGAGGAAACAGGTATGGATTTATTTACACAAATCAAGATGGCAGTTCCCGTGAAGGAGGCTGCCGAATACTACGGATTGGAAGTAAACCGTGGCAACATGGTCTGCTGCCCCTTCCACGCCGACCGCACGCCCAGCATGAAGCTGAACGAGGACTACTTCTACTGCTTCGGCTGCGGGGCAAGCGGCGATGTAATCGACCTTGCGGCAAGGCTGTTCAACCTGAGCGGTTATGACGCGGCGAAGAAGCTGGCGGCGGATTTCGGCATCACCGGGCAGAAGCCGTCCATTCTCGCAAAGCTACAGCGCGGGAAATCGCAGGAGGAAACCGAGCGGCACTGCTTCCGCGTGCTGGGGGACTACCTGCAAATCTTGCAGGACTGGAAGACGAATTGTGCCCCGCAATCGCCGGAGGATGCCATCGACCCGCGCTATGCGGAGGCCTGCCATATGCTCGAGCGCATCGGAAATATGCTGGACATTCTAGCCTGCGGCACGCCGCAGGAGCGCGCCGAGGTGGTGGCCGACATGCAGAAGGACAACCGGCTGGCGCTGATGGAGGCGCGGAACCGGCAGATCAGGGAGGACGAAGATGGAACGAAATGAACCGCCCCGCTGGATG
>ERZ791740.40-NODE-40-length-136325-cov-17.636222_pt1 | contig 136325 bp, 141 predicted proteins | sample MGYA00510041_ERZ791740 | MGnify/ENA primary metagenome ERZ791740 (study PRJEB30046, sample SAMN00791959) | human gut metagenome | study: EMG produced TPA metagenomics assembly of the A metagenome-wide association study of gut microbiota in type 2...
CACCTTTCACTACTTTATAAGGAACACGAGCAGTTTCCTTCTGTACCTGATCCCATGTTTCACCCATGAAACGTTTAATTGAGAAGATAGTACGCTGCGGATTAGTGATAGCCTGACGCTTTGCAGGATCACCTACCTTACGTTCACCGCCATCGACAAATGCCACGATAGACGGAGTAGTACGTTTACCTTCGCTGTTAGCGATAACTACCGGTTCATTACCTTCAAATACTGAAACACATGAGTTTGTTGTTCCTAAGTCAATTCCAATAATCTTTCCCATAATTGTATATTTTTTATTTATTTGTTTTCAATTAAACTGATTTCCCGGCGAATGGTTCACAGAAATTTTTCTTTTTCTTTTCGTGCACCAATCGCACGTCTTTTATCAAGCAAACAGTATGCCAAGGCAGGGATGTTAGGAACAACTGACAAAATGGCGTATCCTTTTTCGCTACCGACCGACAGAAAAGGCAGAATCGTAGAAACACTGTCAGCTTTTGAATGGAAAAAATCTCAAGAGGTGTATGAAAAACGATAGAAACAATGGTTGGCCTTGGGTTTACCGCTTAAAAAAAGCTCCTTGTGTGGGAATTTTCTCTTTGTTTTCTGAATACAATAAAGAAGGAATGTCCGAATGAATGTCTACTGAGATACGGGTGACCGCTTGTTTGTATAGTAAAAAAGGAGGTGTGCAATTTGACACATCTCCTTCGTTTATTTCAATGATATCTACAGTAATCTGTTTATTGTTTCTTCAAGACTAACAGTTCATTACCGTTTTCTCCGAGCAGGTATACTTGACCGTTTTTTATTGAGAAACTTCTTGTTTCATTCAGCGCGTTCAGTACAGTGGTTTCCGTTTCCATGTCGGGACACATCATCATGGTGGTGGCGATATTTTCAAACTTCAGTGAATTGGCTGTTTTTTCATTCTGAAGCAAAGCACCGTTGATGGTATTGCAACCCACATTACCGTAAATGCGGTTCTCGTCGGTATTAAAACCAATAAACGGAGTGACTTCGGTAGTGCCCACTATTTTTTTGCCGTTTACCAACTCAATGGCCCATTCGCCTGAAAGGTCTGTCAGTGAAACCTGCGATTCGTCTTTTTTCTGCAATGTCAGCATCTTTTTGCCATCTTCGCTGCACAATGCAATGATTTCAGGCTGGTCTGATACGGTTTCGTAGGACTTCACCTTGTTCAGTGCGTTCAGTACCATTTGTTCAGTCTGCATATCGGGACAAGCCATACGCGTACTTCCGATAGGACCGAAAGATAATGCTCCGGGGGTCAGCGAATCAGCTTCAAAAGTGCCCATCATACGGTTGCAACCACTGTTCCCATAGATACGTTTTTGAGCTACATCAAAGCCAATAAAAGGCATTTTTTTATCCGTGATTTTCTGTCCGTCCACTTCGGTGATATTCCATTCACCGTTCAAGGAAGAGAGTGTTAACATATTCTTACTGCCACCGCATGAAGCTAAGATTAGTGCACTGGCGCAAACTGCCGTCATTTTAAAAATTACTTTTTTCATCATACTTTTTTCGTTAAATCATTTAGTTTAGTCTGCAAAGCTATATATAATTCTTTATTTGCAGTAATAATAAACAATTTTTTTGTACCTTTGCCATACTTTATAAATTAACAAAAAATGATATGAAAATGTTTTTAAGTGTGCTATTGGGGGTGGTAGGATATTATATAAGTTATGCACAGAACGGCTATATAGTCTCCACTGCGTCCCGACAGGCAAATACTTTCGTAGAATCACCGGAAAAACAGTTTATCGATGACCATTTTAAATATTACAGTCTGTGCGACTGGACACCGGGAATGAAGTTTATGGTCATTCCGGAACGTAAAGACCTTGTCATCCCGGTCTTTAAATCGGCAGAGAACGGTAAGGATGTGAATTCCGGAGAGCTGAAGAATAAAATTATGGAATTTTTGGGTACTGAAGTGACTGACCGAGGATTCGTGCATTTCAATTTTGACTGTGAGGGTAAGCTTTACTACCATGAGGTGAAGAATATCACGTTGGAGCAATATTGCATGAAGCCCAAAGCCGGTATTCCTACTCTTGCTTATTTGGGTGATGTGGATATTGCCAAGGATTTGTTGGAAGGTGAAACGCTGTATATGCGCACCGACAAAGTGCGTATAGACGACCCCAACAGTACCTCTGGCTATAAGGAAGTGTACATCGGGATGAATGAAAAAGTGACAGTGATTGCCGTAGGAGTGGGCAGCCGTGCCTTCCCGGTGAAGATTGTATTCTCCGATGTCAAAGGAAACACGTATTATCAGCCGGTAGCTGTTTCAAAGACCAATTGTGGGATGCTTGACAATGATTTCATCATGGAAAAGAAAAATAAATATTTTCCCAATGCATTCGGTTTCAGTGATGCCAACGCCAAAAAGTCTCAAACATTGATGGAAAAATATGGTAAAAAGGCTATCTATCTGAAAGCAGAAACAGAATGTATAGACGATGCCGGCATGACAGTCAAATTGCCCAAATACACGCAGTTTGTCATTAAAAATATTATTGTGGAAAACGGAAGTCAGTCCGTGACGCTTGATTTGACTGCCACAGACGGAAAGCTTTACCGGATAAAGACGACTTTCGTACATGCAAGTGTCACCAATCTGGCCTTGCGTAATGATGGCTATTTTGCCGATGTGTTCGGCATTGGCGACCTGCGTGCCAAATATCCCGATACGACCGAAGAAACCTGGGATCTAATCAGCCACGGTGAAGTGCGCAAGGGCATGACAACAGACGAATGTCGCTTGTCTTTGGGATACCCCATCCGCGTGCATAAGGTAACGGGAGGATATGAAACTTGGTACTATCAAAGAAAATCCTTGGATTTTACTTATAAGAAACTGGAACGTATCAACTAATACCCAAAATATTTTGTTATCTTTGCCCGGTGAACGGTATGTTTTGCCGGGCAATTTATTTTTAATTAAAGAGAAGAAATGGGTAAAGTATTAATTATCGGTGCAGGCGGTGTAGGTACTGTCGTGGCACACAAAGTGGCTCAGAATCCGGATGTTTTTACAGACATTATGATTGCCAGCCGCACTAAATCAAAATGTGATGCAATCGTTAAAGCAATCGGTAATCCTGCTATTAAAACAGCTCAGGTTGATGCAGACAATGTAGATGAACTGGTAGAGCTTTTTAATAGTTTCAAACCCGAAATCGTTATTAATGTAGCCCTGCCTTATCAGGATCTTACCATCATGGAAGCCTGCCTGAAAGCCGGAGTGAATTATCTGGATACTGCCAATTATGAACCGAAAGATGAAGCTCACTTCGAATACAGCTGGCAATGGGCTTACAAGCAACGTTTTGAAGAAGCCGGCCTGACAGCTATTCTCGGTTGCGGTTTCGATCCGGGTGTAAGCGGCATCTATACGGCGTATGCTGCTAAACACCACTTTGATGAAATGCATTATTTGGATATTGTGGATTGCAATGCCGGTAACCATCATAAGGCATTTGCTACCAACTTCAATCCCGAAATCAATATCCGTGAAATCACTCAAAACGGACGTTATTATGAAGACGGCAAATGGGTGACCACCAAGCCGTTGGAATTTCATAAGGACCTGACTTATCCCAATATCGGTCCTCGTGATTCATATTTGTTGTATCACGAAGAACTGGAGTCGTTGGTCAAGAATTTCCCCACTATCAAGCGCGCTCGCTTCTGGATGACTTTCGGACAGGAATATCTGACTCATTTGCGTGTAATTCAAAATATCGGTATGGCACGTATCGATGAAATAGATTATAACGGTGTGAAAATAGTTCCTTTGCAATTCCTGAAAGCCGTATTGCCCAATCCGCAGGATTTGGGTGAGAACTACGAAGGTGAAACCTCTATCGGTTGCCGTATCCGTGGTGTCAAAGATGGTAAAGAACGTACTTACTATGTATATAATAACTGTAGCCATCAGGAAGCCTACAAGGAAACCGGCATGCAGGGTGTCAGCTATACTACCGGTGTACCTGCCATGATAGGTGCCATGATGTTCTTGAAAGGACTTTGGAAGAGACCGGGAGTATGGAATGTAGAAGAGTTTGATCCGGACCCGTTCATGGAACAGCTCAATAAGCAGGGTTTGCCTTGGCACGAAGTATTGGACGGAGACTTGGAACTTTAAAAACAGGAATGGAATATGAACGTAGGAGACAAAGCCCCCGAAATATTGGGTCTGAATGAAAAGGGAGAAGAAATTCGTTTGAGCAATTACAAAGGAAAGAAAATAGTACTCTATTTTTATCCCAAAGACATGACTTCCGGTTGCACTGCACAGGCGTGCAACTTGCGTGACAATTATTCCGAACTGTGTGCTAAAGGTTATGAGGTAATCGGAGTGAGTGTAAACGATGCCAAATCGCATCAGAAGTTTATCGAGAAAAACGAACTGCCTTTTACTTTAATCGCAGATACCGACAAGAAATTGGTGGAGCAGTTTGGCGTATGGGGAGAGAAGAGTATGTACGGACGCAAATATATGGGTACTTTTCGTACTACTTTTATTATTAACGAAGAGGGTGTAATCGAGCGCGTCATTTCTCCCAAAGAGGTGAAGACAAAAGAACATGCCCAACAAATTTTATAATTTACTTAACAGACCAAAAAGAAATCTTATGGCTAAAAAAGATAACGAAGAAATTCCATTCACAGCAGGACCGGGTTCCGGAGCTAGCGAAAAATTGAAAGCGTTGCAAGCTGCAATGGATAAGATAGAGAAGAACTTCGGTAAAGGCTCTATCATGAAATTAGGAGATGAAAACGTTCAGCAGGTAGAGGTTATCCCGACCGGTTCCATCGCCTTGAACGCTGCACTCGGTGTAGGCGGTTATCCGAAGGGAAGAATCATCGAGATATACGGCCCTGAATCATCCGGTAAAACAACATTGGCTATCCATGCTATTGCCGAAGCTCAAAAAGCGGGAGGAATCGCTGCTTTTATTGATGCGGAACATGCATTCGATCGTTTCTATGCTTCCAAACTGGGAGTGGATGTAGATAACCTGTGGATCTCACAGCCGGACAATGGTGAGCAGGCATTGGAAATTGCGGAACAATTGATTCGCTCTTCAGCCATTGATATTATTGTTATTGACTCTGTTGCAGCATTGACACCGAAAGCTGAAATCGAAGGTGATATGGGTGATAATAAAGTGGGACTTCAGGCACGTTTGATGTCACAGGCACTGCGCAAGCTCACCTCTGCCATCAGTAAGACCAACACAACTTGTATCTTTATCAACCAGTTGCGTGAGAAAATCGGTGTAATGTTCGGTAATCCTGAAACAACTACCGGTGGTAATGCCTTGAAGTTCTATGCTTCGGTACGTTTGGATATCCGTCGCGCCACACAGTTGAAAGATGGCGAGGAAGTTATCGGAAATCAGACACGTGTAAAGGTGGTGAAGAATAAAGTGGCTCCTCCTTTCCGCAAAGCTGAATTCGATATTATGTTTGGCGAAGGTATTTCTAGAGCCGGAGAAATTATCGATTTGGGAGCCGAACTCGGCATTATTAAGAAAAGCGGTTCGTGGTACAGCTATAATGATACCAAACTGGGACAAGGTCGTGATGCTTCCAAACAGGTGATTCAGGACAATCCGGAATTGGCGGAAGAACTGGAAGGACTTATCTTTGCCGCACTGAAGGATAAAGAATAAAGTACTTTGTTATATGTTTAGGCATGAATTTTATGGAACTAATCTTCCGTGGAATCCATGCCTAAACTATAAATGCCTTCATGGTTTATTTCTTCAGCTCAAAGCCTAGCATCAGACCGTCATAAGCTTCCGCCACACTGTTGATGGTAGCTGCGGTGGAGTTCACTTTCGATGCTGCTCCGGTAATGGTCTTTAGAATGGACATTAACTTGTCTGCTTTGAATACCATACTCATGTCATTCCCTGTTACCGTAACATAAGCCACTGTCTTCAGTCCCAGCTTGCCTGTCATGGTGATTGTCTTCGCGGCGTCATCAAATACATAACTCCCCGTGACCGTACGTTTTTTCATCTGATACGAGTAAGTTCCGTCTTCATTGAAGGTGTACCGGATATTATTCATACCCACTTTGTTATATACGGCTATCATTTTCTCTTCCACTTCCTTGGCAGCCATTTCACCACCGGCTTTTGCCAACAGGTTTTCACTTTCGAACTGACATTCAGGACCGGAGTATGTCCATGTGCCGATAATGGAAGAAGCTGTTGTAGCCTTATTTCCGACAACAGCTTTCGCCACTCCCGACAATATAGATTTCAAATCCTGAGCTCCGGCATTGGCAGACACCCCACACATCACCAATAAAATCCAAATACTTTTCAGTAAAGTTTTCTTTTTCATCTTTTTATAGGTTTATTAAACGGTTACAAAGATACGATAAAGCTTTCTATAAAACAATTTGATGCATATCAAACCTTTTCCGTTCTAATTTGTAGCTCAATGTATCTGATAATTTATTATCTTTGCTGCATAACACCATGAAAAACCAAAATAAATATGAGTATTGTAACCAATTTGAAATGTACATTGGCTGTCACAGCCGGACTATGTTCTTCGTTTGCTTACGCGCAAAAACATCCGCATGTTATCTTGATAATGACTGACCAACAACGGGGCGATGCCTTGGGCTGTATGGGTAATGAAGCTGTCATCTCTCCCAATCTGGACCGGTTGGCCGGCGAGGGAACACTGTTTATGAATGGGTATTCTTCTTGCCCCAGCAGTACTCCTGCCCGTGCGGGAATGCTCACCGGACTTTCTCCCTGGCATCACGGCTTGTTGGGGTATGGAGAAGTATCTCCCGAATATAAATATGAGATGCCCCAGATGATGAAAGATGCCGGTTATTACACTTTCGGTATTGGAAAGATGCATTGGCATCCGCAGCGCATCAAACACGGTTTTGAAGGAACCCTGTTGGATGAAAGTGGACGTATAGAAGACCCTAACTTTACCAGTGACTATCGCCAGTGGTTCCAAATACAGGCTCCCGGAAAGAATCCCGATGAGACCGGTATCGGCTGGAACGACCACAGTGCTTCCAACTATAAGTTGCCGGAAAACCTTCATCCCACCTATTGGACGGGAGAGATGGCTTGCCAACTTATCCAAAACTACGACAATAGTGAGAAACCATTATTCTTGAAGGTATCTTTTGCACGTCCTCATAGTCCGTATGATCCGCCGCAGCGATATATAGATATGTATAAAGATGCTCAGGTGCCCGATCCGTTTATCGGTGATTGGTGTGGTAAATGGGCAAAGGAACTTGCTCCTGAAAAGGCTGCTAAAGATGCTCCTTACGGCAACTTCGGTAACGAATATGCGCGTAATTCAAAACGTTATTATTATGCCAATATCACGTTTATAGACGAGCAGATAGGTCGCGTGATTAAGGCTTTGAAAGAAAAAGGTATGTATGATAATGCCTTGATAATTTTTGTCTCCGATCATGGTGACATGATGGGAGACCATTATCATTGGAGAAAGACATATCCGTATGAAGGCTCTACACATATTCCTTATATCGTGAAATGGCCTGCAGCAGAGAAGGTACTTCCGGGAAAGGTGGATGCTCCTGTAGAACTTCGCGACCTTCTTCCTACTTTCCTCGAAACAGCCGGGGTAACTGTTCCCACTGATATGGACGGACGTCCGTTGCTGGCATTGGCCAAAGGTACAGCAACCAACTGGCGCAAATATATCGATTTGGAACATGCTACATGTTATAGTGCCGATAATTATTGGTGTGCCCTGACAGACGGTAAGATTAAATACGTTTGGTATTTCCATACCGGAGAAGAACAACTGTTCGATATGGTAAAAGACCCGAAAGAACTGCATAATGCTATCAATGACAAAAAATATAAAAAACGATTGGCAGAGATGCGTTCTGAAATGGTGCGCCATCTGAGCGAACGTGGCGAGGAGTTTGTGAAAGACGGACAATTGGTGGTGCGTGAAAAGACCATGCTCTACGGACCTAACTATCCGAAAAAGAAATGATACTCACATAATTATGGAGTTGTGTCAAAACGTGGATAGCCCGGTTTAGTTTTGACACACTTCCATACGATTCTTCCTTGCAATTTTCATAACTGATAGAAAGAGTCTTGCAATGTTTTCTTAAACTTCTTTGAAACAATCAGCTCTGTTATCTTCTCGAAAGGAGGGTACATGACGCAACGATTCTCCTTTATCATTATCAGATAATTAATATTGATGATATAAGATTGATGTATCTGCACAAAGCAGGGAGCGTACTCTGTTATCTGATGTGCTGTGGTGTTCTTTTTCAGTAGCAGGGGAACCTGATTGTTCAATACTACTTCCCATAATTTACGGTCGGAGTTATAGCGGAAGAATCCGATATCAATAGAACGGAGAACACGCAGATCATTGGTGGGAGTGGAAATCATAAATGTATGTTCGCCGGTAGAATATACTTGGGGTGGAATAGCCATCGGCGTAGCCGGTTCGTCCATCTTTTTCAGAAACCGGGTAATAATGCATTCCAGTTCCTTACGGTCTATCGGCTTCAATAAATAATCGAAAGCAGATTCACGGATGGCATTAATCATATATTTGTCGTAGGCAGTATAAAAAATCACTTGCATATTCCACGTGACACAACTGTTGATTTGCTCTAACAGTTCTATTCCTTTCATGTCGGGCAACTCTACATCCAGAAATAAGATATCGGGACGAAGCTTATCTATCATTTTCTTTCCGTTAGAACCATTACGGGCAATTCCCTCTACCACCAACTGACCGTAACGTTTTAGCTCCAAACAAAGGTTATCCGCCGAATACTCATCATCATCTATAATCAATATTTTATAAAGCCTGTCCATATAATTTGTTTGCTATTATTGATAAAACAAAAGTAGAGAAACATCTGTTAAGATACAAACCGACAATTCTGTATTTATGGATATTAGGCGTCAAACAGGAACTATTCGTGTGAAAATAGCTATTAAACAGCTTTTAAAAAGTTGTAATCGTAGCCTTGGGGAAGTATCACAACAAATTCGCACCCTGTTTCTCCTTCTTCCAATGGCACATTATTGATAGAGATATCTATATGCTTTTTGTTATTGTTGTTGAGCATCTGAACTGTTTGAAGAATCACTTTCATACCGGTTCCCGTACCCCGGTTATGGCTGTTTGCCTTATATCCTCCTCCGTTGTCTCTTATCTTGATGCAGATAGCTCCTGTCGGTTCACGCCTGATGTCAATCCACAGGTTCTTTTTCCCCTGTTTCTCCCTCAGTGCATGCTTAATAGCATTCTCTACCGGAATCTGGATCATCATGGAAGGAAGAATCTCGCGAGTGAGGTCGATTGTTTTATCTACATGGAGAGAAAGTGCGAAGGTATCTCCCATTGATTTACGTTCTAAATCAATGTAAGTATGTACAAAGTCTAGTTCTTCATCCAATGTGACACAGAGATGTTCGGTCAGCTCAAGGTTGCGGCGCATCAACTTCACCAACTGCCGCATATTTTCGCTGTATCCGTTGCTATGGCTGTTTATTTCCCTGTTCAGCACATTGAAGATGAAGTGAGGCGAAACACGGTTGCGGATATTTTCCATGCGCAGCGTGTTAATCATATGTTGGCTGCGCATTCTGAACAGGTGGCGTTGCTTCTTATTATAAAGATAGATAAAGACGGCCAATATTAATATCAGGAAACAGACGGACATCCACACATACATACGCTGGTGAAGTCCCAATACCTCGTTCTCTTTCTGCTGGATGAATATCTTTTGCTTCATCAGCGTAGTGTCCTGCCGGTATTTCAAGTCGATTTCGGCGGTACGCATCTTGATGCGTTCATTACGGGTGGAGTCGTCAATGCGCTGGTTTTCCCGCTGATAATAATAAGCTTTCTTATAATCTCCCGTTTCCTCGTAATAATGCTGTAAATACCGGTTACGGATGTGAAGCATGTTGGGTTCCACATAATCGGGTTTCACGGCTTCGGCAAGACGTTTGCGCGCCAATGCGAGATTATTCTGTTTCAGTGCCAGTTCTATCAGTTGTGTATCCAGATAATAGAGCGCACTGATGTTTCCGATAGACCGGAAGAAATCTTCACACTTAGCCAGATAGAAAGCAGCGGAATCTGTCTGATTCATCAGTAGGAATGTTTCTCCCAAATTCATCTCACTCAGATGAACTTCGAAAGCCATATCGGGATAACTGCGGGCAAACGCGAGTTCTTTTCTGAACATTTCGAGTGCATGCGGATAATCCTTGCGGAAGTAATAGGAGTTTCCACGATTGTTGAGGTAAATACATTTTTCGTAAGGCATCATTTCGCTATACCATTGGGCAGCCATGTCGTAATAATAATCGCATAATTCGAAGTCGCGCAGTTCCATATATACTTGTGCCAATCCGTAGTATGCCGGAAAACGTTTGGCTTCGGGAGTGCCCAGCGAGTCAAAAAAAGACAAGGATTTCCGATACCACAGAGCGCCTTTATCATATTGTCCTGTGCGCACGTAAGCATCGGCCAGGTTTATCGAAATGTCGGGCAGTACTTCTTTCCTGTCTCCGTTCAATCGATAGTTGAGTGCCTTGCTGAAACAAATGACCGCAGAGTCTACCAATGCCTGACGTGCGAGTACGTTTCCGCGCATATTATAGATATCGGCATACAAATCGGATATTTGAGGCGTGGGTGCGTTGCGGTGGCAATAAGCTTCTGCCTGATTCATGCATACAGCAGCGGAGTCCATATCCGACCGAAACATATAGGCTTTGGCCAGCAACATCACATAGTGATAATAAGTGGTACTGTCGGTTGTGGCAGTCATACGCTTCTGTGCCTCGGCACAAACATATCGGGGATTCTTGGACAAAGAATCGTTGACTTCTTGATAGAATTGGAGATATGTGTCAAAAGCATTGAATGATCTTTTCTGTTTTTCACCACAAGAAATGACACACATAGCTCCCAGTATTACACTCCAAAAGCCAATCGGCATCTTTATTCGTGTTTTCATAGTAGGTGTGCTAATAGTTTGTTTACAAACATACATAAAAAGAAAGAAATTGAAGCACAAATGTCCTACTTTTAAGTTTCTACCATTGATATTGGATGGAAAGAAGATATTCGCGTGGGCGGAGTTTTATCCATGAGGTAGAGCTTTGTACAGCCGAATAGAGGGTATAACTATATTCTTTCTTGTTTAATAAATTGGTGACGGAAGCTGTGAAGCACCATTTTCCCACACGCTGTACCAGTGAAGCGTCTGCCAACCATGTGTTGAGATGCTTTGTGCGGTCGATATCGTTATAAAAATGTTCTCCCGAAAGCCGTAAATCAGTATCGCCCCATCCTATGCTCAGGATCAGGCGCTGTGACAGATTCCACAGAGCATCCAGCTGTCTGTCGTTGCCTATTTTTGAACTCCCGCAACTCAATTTGGCTTGATACGCAGCTTCAAACAGTCGGGAAGGTGCCCATATTATCTTGGGTTCAACCGACAGATAGTCATAACGGTAGTCTTGAACTACTCCGTCATTGCATTGTTTTCCTTTTGTACGGCTCATGGTCAGTTCGACGGACGATTTCAGATTCCAGTCATATACTCCTTTGGACAGGACAGAATGTAGCGTGTAATTTTCGTCAGAGTTGCTTTTTTTATAAGGAGAAAGATAGAAGATGCCATCTTTATAATCACTCCGTGTCATTAAGTTATGGTCTGTGTGAAGATAGGCGAACGATGCTGTCCAAAAGAATTCCTTGACGGCATTTTTATATTCCAGATAGAAAGAGTAGAGTTGGCGTGTGTTTTCGGGGACATTGCCCGGATTGGTTATGATAGTCCTGTAGTTTCTTCGATACGAAACCGGATATATTTCATCCAATCTTCCGGTAGAACGGGTGATATTGCCTGACAGATACATTTTCCAGCGGGGAGTGAGTGTGTAGCGGAAGAACACGGAAGGATTCAGGAACAGATAATGACAGGACTGTTCAGGCAGATGGCTCCATTGGGCAGACAGTGCGGCTGTCAGAAGTATATCTTCCCGGTTCCACTCCAGATGGGGAGTGGCGTAGAACATATAGCGGTTGGCGGAATATGGGCCGGTCACGGAAGAAAGTTCACCCCGAAAACCTCCCGTGAGTTGGTAATTCACTCCGTTTTTCTTTCTCATCCAGTACAGGGAGTTGTCGGTATAGGCATTGCTGACATTCATTTCTTGATATTCCCGAAGAGGGGTGGAACTTTGCCGGTCGTCATCAAATGTCAGTTTCAGTGATGAGGGAAGATAGCTATAACGGAAAAAAGAGCGGATTCCCCATGTATATTTATCCCGGGTATGGAGTTGACTGAAGTAGTTTTTCATATCTAGTCCTGAATGCTTTATCTGTTGTGTGACACTTTTGTCACCTGAAATGGCTGACAAGCCGTTTTGCCAATCGCCTGTGAAAGAAAAGTTTTCGCGTGTGTAACGGTTGTCGGCATTATTTTCGTAATTCAGTTCACCGTTCAGACAGTCTGTGAGCAGTCGGTAGCTCTGATTGTGGAGTGTGCGGACGGTGTCTTGAGCGAAATAGTAAGTCTCGTCACTGCCTTGTTGCTGGGTAGTACGGTCGTGGGTGTAATTGAAGAGCAGGCGCAGCTGCTTGTCTTCCGTCAGTCGGTAAAGTCGGTTGGCAGAGGTCGTATGGGTGTCGTTGAACAACAACCGTTGGCGGGATAGAGGCATTGTGATGCCGGGTAGTGGAAGAAAGGAGGGAGCTCCATCGTCTGTGATACGATCAAAACTGTTGCCTGCCGCCAACACTTCTTGTTCGGACTGCATATCACGTCCTGTGTTGTTGGTCTTGTAATTATAAATAGTTTGCTGTTTACGATTCAGTTGCAGGGCGCTGAGTGAGGCGTCGTATAGTACCTCTTCGCCGTATCCCCCGCTTCCGTTGGCTGTATAAATCCATTGCGAGCGCGCTTCCGGTTTCAACTTCAGATTGAGTGCAACGTCATCTGTAAAGGTCTTTCCCCGCAAGGACTTGATGGGCTGGTGTCCTTCTATCACTTCGGCAGACTGCACGGCATCTGCTTTCAAATTATTGTTTATCTGATTATAACGTCCTCCACTCACGTCCATTCCTTCGACATAGAAATTGCTGATTTCCTTTCCGTTATACTTGATGGTTCCGTTCTCTTCGACATTGATGCCGGGCAGTTTTTTAAGTACATCGCCTACGTTTCGGTCTTGAGAAGAGGTAAAGCGTGTGAGGTCATATTTCAGCGTATCCTGTCGGCCCCATATACGCCCGGGGCGGATTTGAACCTCTTTCAGCAAAATGGTTTCGGGTTCGAGCGCTATCTCCATCGGGTGAGTTGGGTCGATGGGCAGGAGTACTTTTTTGTAGCCCATATAGAGCACACCCAGCTTGACACTTTGGGGTGACGAAACCGTAAGGCGGAATCGTCCGTCGGTATCCGTCAAGGTATAATTGATGACCGTTGCATCGGCAGTATGTTGAATGACGACAGTTGCCGATTCGAGAGGTTGGCGGGTTTCCTTATCGGTCACCCGCCCCTCAATTGTGTTTTGTGCGTTTGTGTCGATGTTGCACATCAGTGCCAGCATAGAGAGAATGATTGCTGTTTTCATGGTGGAGCGCATGTGTTGGAATTTTATTTATCGGGGAGTTCTATCGGATTGTAAGGTATCGTGTAATTCTTGATTGGATTTCCATGTTCATCCTTGACAGTGACTTTCACGTTGGGAGCTGTGCTGGCAACATATCCCACCGGGTCTTTGAAGTAACGTTCGTAGATTTTATCCAAATCTTTGCGGCTTATGGATTCATAGCCTTTGGCATTGAAAAGAAGCGGTTTGGACTCTTTGAACTGTTGCAGGCCGGTGCAGAGAAACGAATAATGTCCCCGGCTGTCCTCTGCTTTGAGAATCAGTCCCGGTAGTCCGCACAGTTTCCAAGGGCCTTCACTGACGGGGATTTCCGTCGTGTACCATGCTGTGTAGTTGCGCCCGCGGAAACGGCAGGAGGCTTTCTGGCACCGATAAGTCAGGATAGTGGCAGTATCGGGTAGGAGAGTCCATTGCGGCTTGTCGTTTTTTTCCTCGCAGCGGAAGTTGGTAGTCACGATACGGTCGAGCGTTGTTACTTTTCCGGCAGGATGGTTTTTGTAGATGCGATAGGTGATGCGGGCATTGCCGTATGCGGAGGTATGTTCGGCCATGAGTTCCTGAGACACGTTGTTCTTCACGTCCTCCATAAGGACAGAGTCGCGGAGATAGGTGGTATAGCCGTAAAAAAGAGATGATTTCTTTCCCACTTCAAGCATCATGGTTTCCGAATTGGGTTTGCTGTCTGACCGGGTGGTGTCTTCAAGCATTTTCAATTCATACTGGGCGCGGAAGACAAGTTCGTCTATCGGTTCGCTCTTCTTGATATTGTCACCGGTGACGACTGTGATTTGTGCAACGGCAGCCGTGGCACAGACTCCGAAAACTAGCATCAGAGTCAGGATTTTCTTGTTCAGTTTCATCATATTACAAAAGTTTGAGGTTTATGATTCTCATGCTGCAAAGCTATCCTTTTCCTTTCTTTTGGCAGGTCGGAAGTTATTACTGAAATATTACGCAGTCTAAAAAAACTCCTCGCGTACATTGTACATCCGCCGATACCGTTTACCTTTGCCGAAAAGAAAAGAATATGGAAAAGCAAATAAAAACGGTCTGGATACTTACCATTATCACGGCTTTGCTGATTATAGGCGGACAGGCATACTGGCTTTACAATCAATATGGATATTCGGCGGACGAACACATGCGTAATCTTCATGCAGAAATTCTGAAACTGGAGAATGCCGAGTTTGAGGCACGTTACAAGCAGCGTACCGTCAATACTCCGATGACTTTGAGTTACAGCATCGAAATGCCCGACTTGACCAACAGTAAAGGAAATTCACGGTGTGTCATTACCCTTTACGAGAAATTTACGCAGAGTCAGGGTGATTCGCTGGCGGCGGGAGCTGTTGATGCCTTTAAGGAAAAAGAGATACGTCGCGATACATTCAGTGTGCCTACCTACAATATTCCCAGCGAACTTATTTTTGAGGCAACGAGCCGTTTCTCTACAGAACTGAGCTTTCCCCTCACCGTTACAAGGCTCGATTCTCTTTTTGAAGCCAATCATATCACGGCTACCGATATACGGCAGGTGAACATTGATTCCACCCTGTGGCGCGGCACTTACCATTCGCTGGAGAACTTGTTTCCTCCTCGTATGCTTGTTACTTATCCTTACAATCCCTTGGTGAAGCAGGCAATGACGGCTATTGTTACCGTACCTGTCAATCCGTTACTTAAGCAAATGATGTGGCAACTCACCGGAAGCATCTTGCTGGTGCTGGTGCTCGTCTGCTGCCTTGTCTACCAAATCAAGACGATACTGAAACAGCGGAAGATAGATGAAATGAGGAAGAGTTTTGTGAACACGATGATACATGAGTTGAAACGTCCTGTGCAGACACTGAAAATGTGTGTTGCCTTCCTCAACAATAAATCCATGCGCACAGATGAGGCCGCTATGGACGAAGTGCTGAAGGACTCCATGTTTGAGATTGACAACCTGTCTGCTTATCTGGCGAAAGTAAGAGATATGACGCGTGCCGATTATGAACATACACCACTCAATATCCGTACTTTCGATGTGTGTGAAACGATACAAAAACTGATTCGTCTCTGCAACATTCCCGCAGGAAAGAATGTCGTGATTACTCCGCATTTTGACATGACCACTCAGCTGGTTACGGCAGACCCCGTACATTTGGCAAACATCATCAGCAATCTGTTGGAGAATGCCATTAAATATTCGGGCAGTGAAGTCGCTATCAGCATTTCGTGCACCTTGCAGGCACACACACTGACCCTTGCCATATCCGACAATGGAATAGGTATCCCTGCTTCGGAGCAGAGTAAAATATTTGATAAATTCTATCGCGGGAATAATATTCCCGACCGTAATATTCCTTAGTTCTTCCCTTTTTATTTTATTATGTCGTAATTAATAAAAATCATTGAAAAATAATATATTAGCAATTTATTGAAAATAAAGAAAGGTAAAGGGGAATAAAGTTAAATAAAAAAAATGCGGAACAAATGCGGAACAATGTTACGTATAATTTGTTATTATTGTATTGAAAAAAATATATAGTGATGATAACAATAAAATTTATTATTCGCAAGATGGAAGATTCTAAAGAGCAACCCATCTATATAACGACTCGTTTCGGGCGTAATGAAAAGCTGATGTATGCAACCCCATTGAAAATAAAGGCAGCGTTTTGGGATAAGAATCGGCAAAGACTTAAAAACTCCAAGTATTGTCCGTATAAAGACGAATATAACTCAATGCTGGCGAGTATAGATGCTTCAGTTAAACAATTCATTGCAGATGCAGGTAAGGCAGGCAATACGCTTTCCAAAGACGAATTAAGAGAGTTTTTAGATGTCCGTTTTGGTAAGAAGTCACCAAAGGCAACGGATTTTCATTCTTTTTTTGAGGAATTTATAAGGTTATGCGATACAAGAGTAAGCACAAACCGTCCCGGTCAGACAATTGCGGAGCGGACAAAAATAAGCTACAGGAGTGCATATCGGGCGATATTAGACTATGAAGCAGATAGAGGCGTAAAGCTGGATTTTAATAATATTATCCCCTCTTTCCTAACTGATTTTGTAGCGTATCTTCAAATGTCTTTTAATTATTCGGCTAATACGATATGCAACAGGGTTAGATGTATAAAGGCGGTAATGAAAGCGGCTAATGATCAAGATTTGACAACTAACACCAAATACAGGCTGTTTAAAAGTACATTTGAGGATAGCTTTTCAGTAGCATTGGACGAACAGGAATTAGATCGTTTGTTAAAGTGCGATTTATCTAATAATATCCAATTGGATAGAATAAGGGATTTGTTTTTAATTGGTTGCTGTACCGGATTAAGATTTTCCGATTTCACTAGTATAAGGGAAGAGAATATAAAGGATAATGTTTTAACCATCTTGCAACAAAAAACAGGGAAATATGTTTTCATTCCTATAAATGCAGTATTTGTACAAATATGGAGTAAGTATGGAGGAAAATTGCCTTCAAATATAAGTACAAAGGCTTTTGATGAAAAGATAAAAGATGTGTGTCGAATTGCCGGTATTAACGAGCGTGTTATAAAGCCGATTACCAAGGGCGGCAAACGTATTACAACCATGTACGAAAAATGGCAGCTTGTAAGCGCACACACGGCGCGCAGGAGTTTTGCTACCAACTTGTATAGGTCAGGCTTTCCAAGCCTCAGCATAATGGCTATAACAGGACACAGAACAGAAAGCAGTTTTTTGAAGTATATAAAGATATCACGCGAGGAACACGCGCAACTATTAATGAGGCATTGGCAGAAAACGGGTAAAATGTTAGTAGGGTAATTATGGAAGAATTGGATGAAATTTTAGGCTTTATAAGGGATGCGAATGCAGCGTTATGTGCGTTTTCTGATTTTTATAAAATTGAAAGATATCCTACCAAAACCGAGGTACGTTTGTTAGACGAATTAGATGAAGAGGTAGTGGTTGTGCTAGATGATGGTATCAGGAGAAGAATAGGTTATGATCGTCCATATTGCCCGCAATTTATATTGAAAGGTGCACTATGCAAAGGGGAATGTACATTAAATTGTACGTGCGGTGACTTGATAGCTAAATACGGGTCTATGATAGAAGAAGATTATGCAAAAGGGTTGGTGAAAGGCTTTGAGACTATGATGTATGGGTGTGATGAGGCTAAGCGGTTATATATTGTGCGTTCTATTATTGAGCGTTCATCCTATATGTTATATAAAAGGGAGGTTTCGTATAGTGCTGAGGCTCGATCAATAGTTGTGAATGAGGAATTTATTTATAATGATGATGGGGATAAGGAAATAAGAATAAGCGAGAGTAATGACACGTTAGGCGTGTTTAGGGCAATGCCTGTTATTGCCTGGTTGCTGGAAGAGGCGGAATACTTCTTTCTCTGTTTCGGAAATATCTGCAAAAAATGGGGGATTGATTTAAGGCATGAAGTTTCCGGGATTGTATCGTCGGATATTGAAGAAATGAATTTTTATTTGTTAGGTATTTGTGGCAGTGGCGAGGCTTTTGATGATGCCGCCTTATATGACAAAAAACAGCAAAAGGGAAGTGCAACCGTAAAGATGAAATGTGAGGTATTAGTATCTTTGCTAAAGGCTTTAAATAATGATGTACCCCCTACCAATGTGGAACTATCTAAGTTTGTTTCATGGTTATGTGGCGGCTCACCTGAATATGTCCGGCAATATGGTTTTAGTGGAGTTCTAAAAGATAGTGAGATGGAAATAGTAAAATCAAAACTAAATTCGGTCGGAATAAATTATGACAACGGCAAAATAAATACCTCTTCTTCAAAAAAAGTAAGATAAAAAAGTAATATTACACGCTATTTTTTCGGGAAAATTCCCTATATTTTTGCATCCATAAGAATTTAAAAAATTACTTTCTATGGATGCAAATATTTTATCCCCGAATGCTATGTTAGTGCAGGGCTGCACTATGAGTGACTTTGAAAGAATCATTTCCCGTCTGCTGGATGAGAAACTTTCAAAAATCAATGTATACCCCAACAATATTAAGGAAATACCTAAAACGGACTTGCTTAAACGTAAGGAAGCCGCCGACTTGCTAGGTATTTCCCTTGTTTCCCTTAATACCTGGACTAAAGCCGGGCTGATAAAAGCCTATAAAATAAGCACACGTGTGTATTATAACCGTAGCGATATAGACGAGGCTCTAAAAAGAATGAACTCATAGTTTAATTTATAAAATATAATCGCCATGGATATAGATAAGCTGTCCGAGAAAGAGCGTGAAGAGCTTCTTTCTCGTTTGAGTGCGGAGAAGAAGCGTAAGGAAGCCGCCAAACGTAAGAACTACCAGAAGATGCGCAATAAGTTCATAGCCTCAACAGAAAAGCGTGTACGTAAATACGTGAGGGATGGAATGGAGTTGAAAAGGTGGCTACAGGATGAGGCTAAATCCTTTTATGATGCGATGAAAGGGTACGGTGAGTTGAAACGTGACGAACAGTTAGGTTTTACTGTTGGGAATGATAATTTTCGCATACAGGTAAAAGGAAACCGTGTTAAGCGTTTTGATGAGCGTGCAGATATCGCGGAGAAACGCCTTATTGACTACCTAAACAGGTGGATACAGTCAAAGGGCGAGGGAGAGAGAAACCCGGTGTACAAACTGGCGATGTCTCTTTTGCAGCGCAATGAAGCCGGGGACCTTGATTATAAGTCTATATCCCGTTTGTACGAGTTGGAGCAGGACTTTAACGATACCGAATACACGTCTATAATGCAGTTGTTTCGTGAAAGTAATATCGTTGAAGGAACGGTAGTGCGCTTCTATTTTGAAGAAAAAGACGAAATGAACAGGTGGAAACGTATCGAACCCTCATTTAACCAGATGTAAAACATATCAGTCTGCCCCGGTTGGTTAATTCCATCCGGGTATGACTGTCTAATACTTTGTTTTTATGTTTGACAGAATGGATTTAAAGGTTCGGCTCGATACAGACAATGATATCCGGCGCATAGTTGACCGTTTCCGGCTGCAACACTGTACAAGGGGCGCAAAAACCTTCTATGAAAGTTCGGAGTACGGGCGCTTTGAGGGGATACATTTAAAGATAGAGCACAATATATTGAAAATGGTATGCAGTATCCACAAGTTTTTTTTCAAAAGTGCCATGGGTATTCTTGATAATTCCGGGAGTTTTACCATATCGCAAGCTAGGGCGGCATTACGTACGCTGTTTAATGATGTTGACATTGATGTATCCCATGTTACGGTTACTTACTTTGAAATAGGGCTTAACATGCGGCTATCAAGAGAGGCAAATGAATATATCCGGCTTGTATCGTCTGTTGGTGAGAATAGGAAATTGTTTAATGATGCCAATTTTGAAGAGAACCGGCAGAAAACCACGGAAAAAAGCAGGTGCAGAAGCAAGGTTTTAAAAATGTATGATAAGAGTTTTGAGTACCGCAGCAAGGGGAAAGCCGTTGAGTCTAACATTTTAAGGCTGGAAACATCATACAGGCGGCAGAATATACCGTTATCCGAGTTCTTCAACGATGCCTTTGTTTTTCGTCTTGTATCGCAGTTTTACCGCGATTGGCACAGTTTGTCCTTTCCTCATCAGATAATAGCGGAGAAAGGCACAAAAGGCAGTCAGATAGAAAAGGCGCGGCGTATTATGGAGGTCGGGCGTGATGCTTACCTGACCGAAAGCCGTAAGGATATGGAAGCCGGTATAATCACCTCCAAACAGTACCGTTGTATCCGTGAGTTTGTGCAGCGTTGGGATGATTATAGAAAAACTCTCCGTTTCTCGTTGCATGGCTATGGAGTTGAGTTTAAAGATGAGTTTTGCAGGGTTTTACGTGCTGTATCCGGGTAGTTGCATGTTAAGACAGTGTTAAGTTAAATCCGGATAAATCATTTAAGTAGTTGATTTTCAGTAAACTAAATAAATGCCCAAATGGGCACGTTTTTAGTAAAAGATAAATTATTAATATTCAAATAGTTAGTAATATGAAATGCTTGATTTTAACAACCGTTAAGCAAATAAACCGCTATATATGTGCTATAAATTCCTTAGTAACTTGTCTTATACTGCCGAAAGGCAGCCGTAAGGCTATAGGAAGCAGTAAAAACCCTATGTTTTACAAGTGTTTGGCTGTGTGCCGTTAGAGGCTGGCTAAAAAAAACAAGGTTAAATAGGCGGAATTCCGCCGGTTAAGGGAATAGTAAACGAGTGACGGATTTAGAAATTTGCAGCAATGGATAAAACAGAGATGAAAGGCAGAATCATTAGCCGGGCTTCAAATTACGAACTGAGAGAGTTTAAATACAACAGGAAACCGATAATCTTCCGTGTATGGTCCACCGGTTTGATGGAAGTAAAAGCAGATAAGAACTTTGCCACGGCAAACGGCTTTAACAGCATGCGTGAATTAATAGATAGCACGGTAGGGGTGGCAGAGCTTGAACGAATGACCGGCAAGCGTACTGTTGATTGGATAACAGTAAGGGACGATGGCGAGTTTGTAATTGCCTCACCGGCAAAATTAAAATTAAACTGAATGATAATGCAAATAAAAATATTATGGACGGAATAATAAGAAACAGTTTAAGCGAGTTGTTGCCCATGACAAAGGGGGAGAATGGCATAAATACGGTTAACGCACGTGATTTATATGCTTTCTTAGGAAGCAAACAGCATTTTGCGGATTGGATAAAGAATCGCATAGAACAATACGGGTTTCTTGAAAATCAGGATTTTCAAATGTTTTGTTATGACTGGCATGGTAACTTATTGAATATCAGATATCATAATTTTATGAAGTCTGAAAATCAACAAGTTAGCAAAATAGAATATTCCTTGTCTGTAGGCATGGCTAAAGAGCTTTCCATGATTGAGAACAACGAACAGGGCAAAAGGGCACGGCGTTATTTCATCGAATGTGAAAATATGCTCCGTTCCATGATGGAGCAGCGTTTAAAAGAGCAGCAACAGCAGGTAGATGAAGCAAAACGCCAAATGGAATCACAACAACCGAAAGTGGTTTTTGCTGAAAGCGTTGCCAACAGTGGCGATACTATCTCTATGGATGAGTTGGCGAAGCTGATAACGCAGAATGGCTATATAATCAACCGCAACGAGTTGTTTGCGTGGATGGTTGGGAACGGTTATCTTTTGCGTAAGGTGCGGCGTGTAGGGCGTAAGAGAGTAAACGATTATACACCTTCACAGGAGGCTGCACGGTTGCATCTTTTCCGGCTTAATGCGGAGCATGTTCCCAATATCGGTTTAACGCGCTATACTTGTCGGGTGACAGGAAACGGACAAATCTTTTTTGTGAGCAGGTTTAACGGCATGATAAACCGATAAACCGTATTTATTTTGCTTCTGCTGCATTTTCTTTGTGTTGGTGGTGTTGATTATCATTTGAAGTGTAGAAAGCTGTAATAGGGCAAAAATAGGTTTGATTCAGACGTTCAAAGAATAAAGATTGCCTAAAGCCTTCCTTGAATTGGTAATGGTTGTTGAGGCTACCCGCCAAAGGCCGGATGGTTATGTATAGTATAATTAAGGGAGGTTTCTTGTTGCATTCGTGGCGGTCCTCTATAGAGCGGTCCTCTATAGAGGAACTACATAGGGGTGTACTTTCATGAAACAGCCTATGAATTATGCGCATTTATTATGATTGGATTGCCATAAGAATTAATGTCGAATCTATAATATACTTATCTATAATATATTTAAAATAAGAAGGTTAATAACTGTATGTCACCGGGGGGAGTTTTTTTAAAAGCCATGACTTTTCTCAAATCCTCTACTCCTGGGGAGAGAGATTTTTTGTAATAGGCAAAATTTCCGTGGGGGGTAGTAAAAATTGCCTGGATTCCAATTTGAGCAGTGACATGAATAATGGTATAACGGTTGGTTGCATCCTGTTTTTATACCCGCGTTGAGGCTTTCTTTAGTTTGATGATGGTTGCTCTTGTGTGGAAATGTTTATATGGGGAAAAGATAGGTAAATTTAATTTTGAAATGGTTTAGGGCAAAATTGCCATAAAATTGATAATCAAATAAATATGCATATTTTGCATGTTTAGCCTCATCCGATAGAAATAATATAATGTTGGTATATTTTTAAGATGGAAAAATTATAATCCCCGTATTTTTTCTGGACACTCTTTGAAAAAATGGTCTGTTTTTAAGGCTCATTCTTAAGTTGTGTTGCCAAACGTATAATGGTATCCGGATTGCTCAATACCTCTTCTATCTTGTCGGGTGTAAGATAACCGCCATGTTTGCGGATAGAAGGAAGGACTTCATCACATACCCAATCCTGGAACTGTTCAGCATTAGGAAGATTACTTCTCATTATTAACCTATATACATCCTTTTCCGGAATATATACCATATTAGTTCCACCCATTCCGTTTTTATGTGGGCAAAACACCTTTTTGCCTGATTTGCAATGCCTTTGTATCGCATCAGCTGTATCAGAATACCCCAATGCAGTTGCTACGTCCTTTGCACAAAACAAAGGCTCTTTAATGCGACAGATCTTTTGAAACAATGGGATAATCGAAGTGGTATGCAGAAAAATATTAGTCATTATTTCAGCAATAAAGCTACTGATGAATTTATAACTTCTTTAATATCAGAAGAAAAATTATCATCCCGTAATCCCGTGTATGTAAAATCAAAGGCTTCAAAAGGTGATAATGCGGGTACATGAGGGAGAATTTAAAAACGCAAGATTTTACGTATATAGGAACAATTTGTTCTTTGTTTCGTTTTTATAGTGAAGTAAATGTAAAATATATGCTGACAAGAACAGAAATAAACATGATTGTTGAACGGTTTGCCGATATAACAGGTCAACAAAATGATGTTGTAATGAATACCAAGCAGTGTGCAAAATACCTTGGGATATCACCAGGCGCATTAAGGAAACGTGTTTACGATGGCACGCTTCCATATTCTAAAAAAGGGAGGCTTCTATATTTTTACCGGTTGGAAATAAATCAATATTTATTAGGGGGCAAACCACAAACATAGCTTTATGATACCAATTGAAAGACGGATAAGCGATGATACCAGGTTGATAGATTTAACCGTAGGGGAGCTAAAGGAATTAATGGGTGCGTTGATTGTGAAGCAGGAAGATAATGAAGTAAAATCTTCGTCAAAGAATCTCGTATATGGGATAAAGGGTATATCCGAGCTTTTTAAGTGTTCTGCCAATACAGCCATGCGCCTTAAAAACGATGTGATAAGTAAGGCTGTATCTCAAGTGGGGAGAAAAATAGTTGTAGATGCGGATATGGCTTTAATGCTGTTTAAGAATTACGAAAAGAAATCAGGTAGATAGGATGAGGCTTGAAATGAGGCTGTGTCGGTATTTTGATACCTCATAAGAGTATTATTTCAATTAACGCCCTTATAATATGCCTGAATTTAAAGACGGAAATTTTCGTCTTTAGGCGTTGGCTTATCTTTTATCCGGGCAATGTTTCCAAAATAGCAAAAAGAATCGTTTTAAGCTGTTTTTTTTGCTTGTCTTGGTATTTGTTCATTTGACAGGGGGAAAGTGCGGATATCGAAAAGAAAACAACGTTTCAGATATATTAAACGCTCCGTTGCATTGCGGAGCGTTTAATAAATAGATATACTGTAAATTGGTCAACTCTTTATTGAAATGGTCCTGATAAGGCTTTCATAACATGGTTGCTACCTGTTTTTCTACAGCGGATTTTATAAAGGCATTTATAGAAATTCCTGCCTGTTGTGCGAGTATGGCAATTTTGCCGTGAATTTCAGGAGAAAGCCGGATGTTAAGAGAACCTGAATAACTTTTGCGTGGTGTTATCCCTTTACTCTCACAATAGATGATATAATCGTCTACCGCTCCTTTGAAATCCTCTTTCAATTCCGACACTGTTTCACCTTCGTATGAAATCATCGTGTCTTTCGGCAAATCAAGGACTTTACCGAATAAGCAATTATCCTCATCACTTATTTCTATACTTCCTACATAACCTTTGTAATTCAATGTTTTCATATCAATTTGTTTTTAGTGAGAAATTCAAGCACTTGTTTCATTACATATCCTTTTACAATGCTTCCAGGGTGTGGCTTATGCGCTGTGTATGAGCTTTCCCCTTTTGCAAAGATAACACGTGAACCGCTTGTTTTACCTTTGTTATCTATCTTATACCCAAAAATAGAAAATAAGCGTACAAGCTCATCCCAGTTAAAATCTTTAGGTTGGCTTTTGAAGCGTTCTATGAGTTTTTCTTTTGTTCCCATGTTTTTAAGTTTGCACAAATGTAACTATTTTGTAGTTGCAAAACAAGATTTTCCCTGATTTTGTTTTGTTTCAGATATGTTTTTTATTTATCCATTATGATTTAATGGCTTGACGCATGATTACTCTATTTTAATATTAATGTCTTTCCCACAGTGGGGGCACATAATAGAAAAACCGTCTTTCTTTGGTTGTTCAAATAGTTCTGATATGTCGCAACCTATAGCAGTAGATATACGTTCTAATACTTCTACAGACGGATTACCGTTAATGTGTTGGCTTAACCCGGTAGGCGTTATTTCCATTCTTTTAGCTACTTCACGGACTTCTAAACCGTGCTCTTTGATTGCTTTTTTAATATTTAAACTCATAACTTTATTAATTAGTTTGTACAAATATAGGCTTATCACTTAAAACTAAAGCTATCACTTTGATTAATTAGTGTTAATTGCAAGTTGAAAGTTTGATTTTGTGTTGTTTAATTTAACCGATAGCTTTATATTTGCAATACAAAAATAAAGAGATAACTAATAATGGCAACAAGAATATGAAACGTTATGATTTAAGCAAAGTGATGAAAGGTGCACATAATATGTATAGAACAGGTAAATATGCATCATTTTCGGCAGCTTTAAAAAGAAGTTGGAAAGTAGTAAAGTTCAGTGCCGGTATTAAAGCCTGTTTGCCGGCTGTTGAGGCTGGTATCGCTGAAAAAGAGCGTATAAACGCAAAGCGTAAAGCATGGGTTAAACAGGTTGAGGATGAACGCGGTAAACGCTGCATTCATGTTTCTACTCCGGCAAAAGAACGTAATTCCGTTCAAATAGACTATAGTCCATGCTCAATTTGGAGTATGAATACTAACTACACAGGTGATTGATAGAAGTATGAAAACAAAGAAGTTAAAAATGTCCTGTATGGCAGCTTTGAAAGGTATTTTAAAAAATGATATCTTCTTTTCTTTTGGGATTTTAAAAGAATATATATCTTTGCATTGCAAGTACGCCAAACCTGCAATGACATATTTATTTGAGATGGGCTTTTTTATGTTCATTAGAATACTTATACCACAAAGATATAAGGCTGTTGTTCTCTCATGGATACTCATTTCAAAATGTGTATCGGGTTTGGCGACTTGGAGAGGCGGCAGCCTTTCTTCTTTTTATATAACTCAAAATTTGTTCTAATGCCAAACCCGACAAATTTAGAGCAGAAGCGAAGTACAGTAACTTCTACATCTACGTTGACTGCTGACGTAAAAGCATTGTTTATATTGTTATTGCTGGTTCTCACCATTATTAACCCCATGGTATTTGTAATTCCTTTTGCTTTGTGCGTTCTTTCAGGAAGAAAAGGAGGTGTGCTATGATCTTCTCGAAAATAGATAAAGAAAAACTGTTGAGGCTTATGAAAGAGTTGAGGCGGGAAGATGAGTGTACAAAGGATAATCTTAATACAGGTTTGAAACTGATAAAGTGCTCCTGTAAACGCACGAAAAAGGCGGTTGACCTGAAAGGGATGAACACACATTTGATGAATAAGTGATGATATGGAACAGAGTTATTTAACGGCACTTGTTTTGGCGGTACTTTTGATTATAAACCACTTAAACAATATGGATAATGGGAAATTTACAAATTAAGCCTCAGCGGGTAGTAGTGCAATTGAATGATTGCCTTATGGCTGCTTTCTTTTCCGTATGGTTGGATTATGACAAACCATGTATACTTACTGTCACCCCATCGGGGAAAGCTCCCGGTTTGGTCGGTATTGGCTTTACAGTTGACAATGATAAAACATTGGAATTTATGAGTAAAGTGGTAAAGAGTACAGGCGGCAGACTTTGGAATTTGACAAAGTAGGAAGCTGTTTGGAATCTCCTGTATTTCGGATGGGTTAGTTTGATTCAAGATTATCAGATGTCCCCATTCGGGTTGAGGACGCTGATTTACCTGGAAGAGAGCGACAAATCACAAAAAGAGTATAGATGATTTAAACTATATCGGTATGAATAATGGAATAGAAGAAATGGTAAGGGAATACACAGAGGCCATGTCAGAATTATCACTATTGGAAAGAAAGTTGGCAACAGAGCTGCAAAAATATGTGTCGTGGGACATTGTTAATGTTAGTCTTTTAAAAGGCTGTATTCCTGTAGTATGCGCTTCAAAAGAAGATGGTTCGGTGTTATTGCATGAGTTTGTATCCCATATAAAGATATATGGTACAATGACTAGAGATGAATACAATCTTTTGTCTTATATTTAGATAATTGTCAACACAAGTTATATATGAAAACGGATAATACATTTGAGTCCCTTTTGGTAAATGAACAAAAGGAACTACTGCGCCACGCCTATGCATTGGTAGGACAACGCGAAGAAGCGGAAGAGCTTTTGCAGGAGGTTGCCTTAAGAGTGTTAGAAAAAAAGGATAAATTCAGCCTTGGTACTAATTTCCGTGGCTGGGTTCATAGAGTTATGAAGAGTGTTTTTATAAATATGTATCGTTCTAAAAAAAGGCATGCTTCTTACTGTGAACCTTTGGACGGTATATTTTACCATGTGGACAATGGGAGCTTTGGAATAATGGAAACGGCTTCCGGTTTTAATGATATGTACCGGGTTATTAATGGAATGCCGGATATGTACAGCATTCCTTTTAAAATGCTGGTTTCAGGTTTTAAATATACAGAAATAGCAGAAAAATTAAATCTTCCTATTGGAACGGTTAAAAGTCGTATTTTTCTAGCAAGGAAACGTTTGCAAGCTGTTTTGGCGGATTATAAATAATGATGATTAATTATGAAGAACAATAATGTTGAGGCTCTTACAAAGGAAAGAAAGGGCTGTAATGGGATGCATTTAATAATAGGTGATAGGCAGACAAAGTTAGGAGAACCGGATTTGTTTCTAACGGCTGACAGCCTAAGAAGGTCGGAATATGATGCTTTGTCAGTTGTATGTGCTAGTTACATGATGCTCAATGATGATTTGAACCGTTTAATAAAGACATACCGTGAACAGTTGGAGGGGAAAGATGGGTGCTTTCGTTTCTCTTCATTAGTCTGTGTAATAAGAGAGCAGGAAGAAACGATAAATGTATTAAGGAAGCAGTTACGGTTTATAATAAATAGTGTATTATCGGATGGCTGTTTAAACTGTGCACTTAATTTTGTAAAGTCGGGTAATAAATAGTATATTTGCCTAATCGGTTGCTTTGTTCTTAGTGCTTGGATAAGATAAGAGCAACCGGTTAATTGTTTTCATTCTATGGGGTGGCTATAAGTCACCCCATTTCCGTAAAAAACAGCTTGGTTTCTTTGTTTTAAATTCTATTTTTGCATGCAATATTACGTTTAATTATCTGTGTCTATGAAGAAAAAAAACACCTTGTCTATCAGGGTAGACGAAAGAACAACAATGTTACTGAACGAATTGTCTAGCCTCACAGGTAAAAACATTTCGGTTTTATCTCGCGTTTTTATTATGAAAGGGTTAAATGATATGCTTGATAATGAAGGATATATTAAGCTGTCAGCAAGGAATAAACCTAATAGGGGATAGGGGGATGTTTTTTTATTTGCATCGCTACTGCCAACCTCGACCCACCCTTCTTCACACACACGGAACTTTTTCAAATTTTGAATTTGTGAAAGATTTAACATTTGTAGAATACTTGATTTACATACAGGTATGACCAAACAGAGGTTAGATGCAAAGGGTGTAAATTTGATTGACACCCCTACAAATGGAGGTATACAGCATCTTATATAAAATATCCTGTTCTTTTAGCCAAAAGAAACTCATAGTTTTAAATACCCAGAAAATGGAGGGGAAAGATAAGGCTTTTACATAGGCAGAATTCCGCCCATGATAGGGGCAATTGCCCCTATCATGATAAAAGGTGGGAATAATCACCTTTTAGGATATAGGTAATTACCTGGGTATTTCCAGCCTTTGGCGGGGAGCCTCAACATACGCAAAACCCTGCGTATGTAAAAGTACGGTTTTTGGCAGGTAATAGCTGTTCTTAAATATTATTAAGTTGCCTGATTGCCGGAAAATTGCGGATAAACGGAACTAAAACGGAACTTATATCATATAATTAACTGATAATTAGAGGTGATATATATTTCCGACCGTAATATTCCGGGTATCGGACTGGGCTTGAGCTATGTCAGACTGCTGACCGAAGCTCACCACGGAACGATAACCCTGACCAGCCAACCGGGGAAAGGCACTACTTTTGTGCTTTGCTTTCCTCAATAACTACTGTTTCACCCCATAACCCTGACACTAATGAAAGCATTAAAAATACTTTTTGCCGATGACGACTTGAAATACTCCATGCTCCTGAAACGTTTTCTAGAAGCCGAAGGGTATGAAGTGACATATGCCGGAAACGGTCGCATCGCTCTTGAACAGTTTCCTGCCGTGAAGCCCGACCTTGTTTTGCTGGATATCAATATGCCCGAACTGAACGGTTTTGAAGTGGCTGAACACATTCGTGCCCTAGACCGTAATGTGTTGCTTTTTTTTCTTTCCGACCGCAGTGATAAAGCTGACCGTCTGAAAGGATTCGACCTTCGTGCCAATGATTACCTCGCCAAGCCGTTCTATCCTGAGGAACTGCTTGCCCGCATCCGCGAGCGTTTTCAGTGCGGCGATGATGTGGTGCAGACGGAAATGTATAGTTTCGGGAATACAGTGTTTAATTATACTACTAACGAAATACGCACCGGCAATAACAAGACTCTTATCACTTCGCGTCAGGCAGAGATACTCCGGATGCTTGCCAAAAACGTGAATGTATCTGTCGACCGTGACAGTCTGCTTAACAAAGTATGGGGTGCATCCTCGTATGCCAACTCTCTTGCGTTGAACGTGCAGATTAGTTATCTGCGGAGGGCACTTCGCAATGACAATACAGTCAAGATAGACTCACTGATGAGAAAAGGTTATATGTTGCGCGAAGACTCCTGAAAATAATCCTTCCATATTCGTTTTGTCATATCATGAAACATCCTTACCTTTACCCGAAAATAAACATCTAAGTAAAAAAAAGAATAAAATGGAAACAATATCTAATTCTGTCCTTACCGTCGGTGTCAGTGAGCACGGAGCTGAATTACAAAGTATTCAGAAAAATGGAAAAGAATACTTGTGGCAGGGAGACACCCGTTTTTGGGGACGCCGTTCACCTGTTCTCTTTCCCATCGTGGGGCGTGTGTGGGAAGACACTTACCGCTATGCGGGCAATTCTTACCGGATGGGGCAGCACGGCTTTGCCCGTGATATGGATTTCAAAGTGACATACAAAGGAGAGGACGGAATAGTTTACTGGTTGGAGTCGACTCCGGAAACGCTTGGAAAATATCCTTTTCCCTTCCGTTTGATGATTGGCTACCTGCTGGAAGGCAATCGGATTACAGTCAAATGGCGTGTAGAGAACCTTGGGCAGTTGGATATGTATTTCCAAATCGGTGCTCATCCTGCCTTTAACTTCCCCGGATTTGATGCATCGGTAGACGAACGTGGATTCTTTGCTTTCGACAGTAAAGAGGAACTGCGGTATATCGTTCCGGTGGAGAAGGGGTGCGTGTCACCGGAGCTTCATACATTGGAACGGGATGTGGACGGACTGATGAAAATAGATACACATACGTTTGACTGTGATACATATATCTTTCAGGATGCGCAACTCAAGAAAGTGACCTTGCTGGACAGGAAGAAGCAACCTCATATCAGTCTGGAGTTTGACACTCCGCTAGTGGCGTTGTGGTCGCCTGCCAAAGCTCATCCTGATTGTCCGTTTGTCTGCATTGAACCGTGGTATGGTCGTTGTGATGCCGTCGGGTTTGATGGAGAGCTGAAAGACAGGGAATGGATTCAGAAATTGGGAAGCAAAGAGGTGTTTGATGTGAGTTACAGCATCATTATAGAGAAGTAGCCGGAATAATTACCATGATAACAGTGTGTGGGTGTGTCAAAACGTGGATAATGCTGTCGTTTCGTTCGTAGGGGCGAGGTTCGCTCGCCCGAAAACAGTTTGCTTTGTGTCTTCGGGCAGGCAAACCCTGCCCCTACGACTGACGATGGGATAGGTCGGTTTAGTTTTGACACACTCCCACAGTTTTAATCTGGCATCTGTAAATTTACTTACTTAACTCTTCCAATATTTGATGCCGGATGTTGCGGAAATGGTCGCTCTCGGTATCATACAGTGTCCAGTGGAATACAACCAGCCGGCATAGTTCCCGTGCCAGTTCGGGATTCTTCTTTTCCAACATTTTCAGAAGCGTATAGTCGGCAATACCGTCGCGCATAGCTTCCAGACGGATGGAACCATACAGTTTTCCGTTGTTAGGGTAGACTATCCAGCTGTCTCCTCCGGGTAGTGTATTGCCTCCTTCCTCATTCATGCGGGTTGTTTCCTTGTAAGGATCATTGCCGGTAAACCATTGGTTGAATCCCCAATGCAGATACCCTGTTGCCCCATATTTGAAGTTGAGCCAGTGAATGAGGCGGGTCTTGATGAGCGGTTGCTCCAAGAAACGGTTGGCAAAGTCGCCTTGAGGAGCAAGGCAGGTGTAGAACCACGTTTCGTCTCCCTGTTTTTGTCTTTCGCGATAGAAGTCATATCCCTCCTTGTAGAAGTTGAGTTGCGGCACCCAGATGTCGAGAATATTCTCAAGATTATGAGTATGGCAAGCTTCTATGATTTTGATGTCCGGACACTGCTGTTTCACAAATCGGGCGATAGCTACATAACTTTTTATATTGTCGCTTGTAGGCTCGTCGGCAATGTGTTGTGCATACAGTACTTTCGGATATGCTTCTTTCAGATGGGCGGCAAGCGAGGGAATAAACTGGCGATAGAAGTTGACAGCCTGTTCCGATTCCATAGGATATTGCACCAATTTCTTCTTGCCGTTCTCATACCGAGGGACATAGGGTGCGAATTGGCTGCTCCAGTCTCCCGTACGTCCGGCGATATGTCCGCCTTCGAGCATTTTCAATACACCGGCCCGGTGGAAGATGTCTATCATTTTGTCGAATCGCGAGTAGTCGAAAGTATAGATTCCGTCTTTTTCTTCAAACTCGATATGTTCCAGCGGTGAGAGCAGGATAACGTTGGAATAGCATTCTTTCATTTTGTCGGCCAGTTCTTGTACCATTTCCCAGTAAACGTCCGAGTAAGGTTCCACCTCTTTCCCGCCATTGAATATTTTCATTTTGTCGGGTGATGTGCCAAACCAATTGGTTACCCATAAATCCGGTTGGGGCATTACGATGGGGTAAACTTTTACGCTGATTTCTTTTTTCAACTCAAAGGTTTGGTTGCCCATTTTTCCTTTGAGGCTGAATGTGGCTTTATAGGTTCCGGCTTCCGCATTGGTGGGAACGGGAACGGAAATCCAGATGGGTTGCGCCACATCACGTGTCACGGATTGTCCGTTTTGCTCGATAATGGGGTCGGGATAGTAGTGTGAGAGAGAGGTGATGGCGTCTTTGGCACGGTCGGGTGTCTGCCGACCCACCCGCACATAATCTACAAAACCCGTACGCGGGCTACTTTGTAACTGTGTTCCTTTTTCGTTGGTGAACGCCGTGACCTGTGCCGACAATTCCTTCAATGGCAGTGCGGCTCTCACTGCAAACTGGAAGGTGGCGTGCTCGCCTGCAGCCACTTCTTCTGTCTCGTTATACTCTGGGAAGAAGTTTGATTCTCTGAATACTTTCAGAAAGGGGTCTACTTGTGTAAATGTAATCCGATCTTCTGTGGTAGGTGTTCCACAGGCGGAAATGATAAATAAAAGGCAAATTAAATAAAGGTTTTTCATAAATCGATACTATTTAAATGATTATAATATTTTGTTTGCTGTTATCAGTTTCCCATTGGCGGATATGCCCTGTATCACCATTAACAGGGGGGCTTGCGGAGGAGCCGTAAAGATAATATCTGCTTTTCCCTTTTTTATCTTTATGTCGGGTTGCCAATAGACCGTTCTTCTTCTCATCTCTTTTTCTGTCCTCTCCGTTGAATCCGATTTTTTAAGGTAAATGAGTCGGTCTTTGAAAAAGAATAAAGAAAAGGGTATTCTCTCGAACCCCCTTTCCCATCACAGTTATGTTAAGACGATTATTCTGTTTTCAGAATGATTATCATTAACATTTTCTTATCGTTATACCTATTTACCAACTTATTCCAATGCACGTCCGGCTGTCATAGGCCAATATGGATTTTGATACATGGTTGAAGTTTTGACATCATTGGGGTCACTGGCGCTCAATGTGAAGTCTTGTACACCGAAAGGTTCCAGATAGAATGCCTTTTTCCATGTATATCCGTTGAACAATTGGTTGTTTATTTCGGTACGTCCCATTGGGCGGACATACTTGCTGACAGAAGCGGCTGAAATGTTAGCATTACTTGTTCCATCGGCTATCAAAGTTGATTTGCCGGTGGCATCTACATATTTTTTGTAAGCTTCGTCCCATAAGTTCATACCTTCCAGCATATAGTGTCCGGTAATGGCAGGATCCCATGAACGCCATCTTTTCAGGTCGTCCCAACGCATACCTTCCGAGATAAATTCGCAACGGCGTTCGCGACGGATGTTGTAGAGTGTTGCGTCTACTTTTTGGTCGCCGGAGAAGACTGCCAAATCACCATATACGGTACCGCTCACTACATTAGCTTCTTTGTCTAAGTTGGTGTTGGCTATGGTCAGTTCATAATCTTCGCTCACACCTGCACGGCGGCGGATAGCTTTCCAATAACCGGCGGCATCATTATCCAATGAACCGTTCTTTTCGTAGCATGCTTCGATATAGTTCAGGTAGGCTTCGGCAGCACGGAACACTACGGCTCCTGTCGTACAGATGATGGTATTACTCTTGTACTGGTCATAATCATAGTTGTAGTATTTACGAGGACGGTATCCTGTAAAGTCTTGCAATTCTACGCTGCTTGTTACCAATGGAATGGTATCCAGAATCACAACTTCATTATTTTTGGCAACAGCAGGGTCGGCAGGATCGGAACGAACAATGTCTTCTTCACCGAATACAAAGAGTTGCAGACGTTCGTCACGTCCTTCTTTTTCCATTGATACGCTCAGGTCGCCTTTGTAACCCGAACCGTCGGCATAGTAGGGAAGTCCGTTTTTCATCAGGAAAGAAGTGATGTAGCTGCGTGAAAGTCCCAATTGGTCACCACCGGCAGATAGGATGTAAGCTGCATCGTGGGTATAACCGATGCTCAGGTTATATTGTTTCCAAAGCAATACTTCGGAAATGCTGCTTAAATCTTCTTGGCTGAACATATCGAAGTAGGGATTCCATCCGCTGGTTTGTCCCAAAACGGGATTCATCTGATGAGAGTTGCCTGTCAGTGTGCAATGGTCGGCAACGGCTTTGGCAGCACTCATGGCTTCAGTCAGGAAAAAGTTTATTTCTCCTGCAATGTCGAATGTTTTTCCCTGATTGTATTCCATGTCTTTTCCCGGCCATGTATCATCGCCCGGAACACGTCCGGTGCCTTTGTGATATTTTTCGAAGGTGGCTTCAAACAAGGCCACACGTGACTTGAGTAGCTGTGCAGTTTGTTTGTTGATGCGTTGGTTGTTCTGGAAACCTTGGTCTTTCAGGCGTGAGATGGCTGTATCAAGGTCTTTCAGGATGAAGCGTGCCACTTCATTACGCGGAGCACGCTGACTCAGTTCCTTCAGGATGGCTTGATCGTCGGGTAGCACTTCGTCGATAATGGGAAAATCGCCATAGCGGACCAATGCCTGATAGTATGCCAATGCACGGAAGAAATAAGCTTCGCCGATGTAGTGGCTCAGAATAGACTTGTCACCTTGTATGCTTCCCGCTTCTTCTTTTGGTAGAATTTGCTCAAGAAGCCAGTTCCATACACGGGCACGGGAAGTGTAAGTTTGAAAGTTCTTGCCCGAAGGTACTTGTTTTTCTCCTGCAAAATAGTCCAAGTCACCTGTTTGTGAAAACAGGTTGTCGGTATTATTGTCATTGAGTGTCATACCGCTGCGCCAGTTCTTGTCATGGTAAAGAGACTGCTGGCGAGAGTTTTGCAGATAAGAGTAGTAGTTGATAACGTATGCACCCACTTGATCTACGGTAGTGAAATAGGCTTCGGGGGTTACATTGGTTATCGGCTCACGATCCAAAAAGTCATTGCAGGAAGCCAATGTGGATGCTCCCAGACCGATAAGTGAGCAGATGTAGATATGTTTTAAACTTAATTTCATATTCGTATTTTTTTAGAAGTTAACATTTACACCGACAGATAAGGTTCTTTGCAACGGATATAGTTTACCCGGTCCCCAGTCGCCGCCCAATGTTTCGGGGTCGAATATGGAGCTGATACCTGTCCAAGTGAGCAGATTGTCACCGGAAACATAGAAACGTACAGATTCCATGGCAGCCTTTTTAGTCCAGCTTTTGGGTAAAGTATAACCTACTTGTACATTCTTTACGCGCAGGTATGCTGCATTCTGTAAATATCCGCTTTGAACTTCCTGATTCTTCTTGATATTTCCGAAGTATGGTTTCGGATAATAAGCATTGGTGTGTTCGGGTGTCCAATAATCCAAGTGTTCGGTGAAGCAAGCTGACTGCCATTCGTCACCGCTGGCTCCCCAGAAGTACGGACCGTCCAGCCAATAATCACGTTTCATGGTACCTTGCAGGAAAATAGAGAAGTCTAATCCTCTCCACGAGCCATCTACTGTGAAACCGAAATTGTAACGTGCATAACTGTTACCGATGACTTTCAGGTCGCCATGGTCGTTAAGGGTTTTGGAACCGGAAGTCACTTCTCCGTCTCCGTTCAAGTCGGCATACATAATGTCACCGGCGCCCCAATTTGAACCCCAGTTGGGTTTGTTGTTGGCTAAATGGGCATTCATCTCTTCTTGAGTCTGTGCGATACCTACTGTGGTGTATCCCCAGATGGTTCCGTCCAGCTTGTTGTTGTACCAACTGTAGATATCACCGCTTTCATTCGGATATTTCAGTACCTTACGTTGTCCGTCGGCCAAAGTGAAGCGTACTCCGTAGTTGAAGTCTTCGATACGGTCTCTCCATGATAATTCCATTTCCCAACCATAAGATTTCATGTCGGCATTGTTTATTTTCGGAGCAGATGCACCCAAAATACCGGGAAGGGTGGGAGCGGGACCTACCATGTCGTAAGTATAGCGTTGGTAGTAGTCAAATGAACCGGTCAGTCGGTTATCAAAAAGTCCGAAGTCTACACCGACGTTCCATGATTCTACGGTTTCCCATGTCAGTACACTGCTGACAATGCCCGGAAGTCCGGCTGTGTTTTGGCGTACTCCATTGATCAGCCATCCCGAGTTGGTGGTTCCGGTAGGCATACTTTGGAAGAATGGATACCAGGCTTCGGTTTCATTGTTTCCTAATTGACCCCATGAGCCTCTCAGCTTCAGAGTACCAATTATGTTTGACAGCGGCTTGAAGAACTCTTCACGTGAAATGTTCCATCCTACAGAGAACGATGGAAACAGTCCCCAGCGCTTGTCACCGATGAAGCGTGAAGAACCATCGTAGCGAAGGTTGGCTTCCAACAAATAGCGTTCTTTGTAATTGTAGTTGATACGTCCGAAGAAACCGGCAATGGCCAGTTCGGATGCACTGTTGTAAGCGTTTTTATTATCCTGTGTGGTATTCAGTTCAGGCACGCTGGGAGTGATAAGGTCTGTACCGAAGCCGGTCAGACCGCCTTTCTTGTAAAGCTCGGCATTGAAACCTGCCATTACTTTAAAATAATGGTCGCCTATGGTCTTTGAATAATCACTGAAAATATTGGTTGAGAAGTAGTCTTCGCTGGCACGATAGTCTTGTACTTCCGAATAACCGGCAGCGCCTCCGTTCCAAGACAACGGATACGGGTTGTTGTCGGTATCATAACCGTAGATGGGCAGTACAGCCCAATGGTATTTTTCATTGTATTGGCGCAAGCTGCCTTCTACATTGATGTGCCAGTCCTTGATAGGTTCGAATACAAATTGAATCTGATTGGTTATCCAGTTCTTTTCACTGGTTTGTTTTCCACCCTCTTCCATTTGTATAATTTCCATATCGGCAGACCAGTGTCCGTTGGGATCGACAACCGGACAAGTCGGCCAGCGGCGTGCGATATTGTGGAAGAACAGTCCTGTCATATAAGTCGGACGGTCATAGTTTTCGCGTGTCCATTTGTTGTTATAGTTCATGGTAACCCAATCGGCAAGTTTCACCGAAATCTTTCCATTCAGTGTGTAACGCTGGAACTTGTCGCTACCATGACGTAACAGACCTTTTTGGTCAAGGAAGCTGCCACTTAACAAATAGGTAATCTTTTCATTACCACCATTGATGCTTAAATTATGTTCTTGTGAAGGTACCCAACTTTCATAGAATTCATCAAACCAGTTGGTATTGGCAAATGCGCCTCCATAGTTCTGCCAACGTCCGTTGCTACCGGCTACCGTACCGTAATACTCCGGTTTGGTGGGGTCGGTGTAACCTCCGCTCATGTATGTCTTGATGCGGTTCATATCGTCTTCATCGAAGATGACTGTTCCGTATGCATTGCGCTGAGCTTCATTGAAATAGGTGGCAAAATCCCATGAGTTGGTCATATTAGGTTTTTGGATGGCATCCGAAAAACGGAGATTACCTGAATAGTTGACTCTTGTTTTCCCACTGATACCGTTTTTGGTGGTAATTAAAATAACACCGAATGCAGCACGCGCACCATAAATAGAAGAAGAGGCGGCATCTTTCAGTACTGACACATTGGCAATATCGTTAGGGTTTACCGTATTCATGTCACCTTCGATTCCGTCAATCAAAATCAAGGGGTTACCACTGGAACCGTCACCGATGGTACCTGCACCACGGATGTTGATATTAAGAGAAGCATCCAATGCACCACCACTGTTTCCCACTGACATATTTAACCCCGGAATCTGACCTTGCAAGGCTTGTGCCACATTCTGTACGGGGCGTGATTCCAACACTTTGGAGTCGACCATACTCACGGCACCGGTTACATTTACTTTTTTCTGTGTACCATAACCCACTACAACGACTTCATCCAACATTTGTGTGTCGTCTTTCAAGATGATGTTCAAGGGAGTTCCTGTCCACTTTACTTCCATCGTTTCATATCCCACAAAAGAAATCACCAATGTACTTCCTTTGGGAACGTTGTTCAAGGTAAAGTCTCCATCTATACCTGTAATGGTACCGTTGGTACTTCCTTTTACTACCACAGATGCACCGATAACGGTTTCACCTGTTCCGTCTTTTACGACTCCGGTACATGTGTCGTTTTGCTGGACAGCGTCAATACCCGTCACTCTTTCCCCGGATGATGCGTAAACTGCTCCTCCACTGATAGTTGAGAGGAATAGTAACATACCGACTGATTTGAGATGTTTTAACATATTACTATTATTTAATTGTTTGTGAAAAACATGTGAATCCATGAGCGGAATAAGTTCCAATAGAACTATGTTTTTAAGAATAATGGGAAAAAATAGTATGATAAACAGACTGTTTGAGCAGAAAAAGAAGTAGAATGTTTTAACTGAGACCCTTATATTCTACCCAATTTAATAGTAGTTTACCTTAGAATAAGGATGAAATTGGGATATAAAAGGTTATTCAGATATGCTGAATAGCATTCTATTGCTTATATTTGTTATTTGATATTTTATAAAAATGATATTTTTTTAGAAAAACGAAGTGCTTCTTCTTTGTTTTCTTAAAAATATTGTATATTTGCGGTGTTAATCTAAAATTTATTGAAAAACATAGTTCTATTGGAACTTATCCGCTTGTTCTTGTTTTCGCTTTTCAAGCTTCATTAAGAAATACTTATGTATGTTCATTCCTTCCGGTAGGGTAGAAATAAAATGGAACCGTATGAATATTTGCAGAATATCTATCGCTGCCGAACCTGTTTGGGGAATAGGTACAGACTTTATTAAATAAATGAAATAATCGATTATCAGTATAGATATTCATCCGGATATACCTCTTAAAAAATGGGTATCGGATATCGCTGTCTTGATTGAATGAATGTGGCTGATTATCAGTATAATATCTTTTATTTTAGGACCACTGGGACCAAGGACCACCTATGTGTGATTCCGGTCTTAAAATACAGGGTATAACAACTTGATAATGAAAGACTTTAGGCGTACAAGCCTTCCGGTCGTTTTTCTGCCTTTCGGAATCGGTTTATAAAGGCTTTATTTTTTATTTATAGTAGAACACGGCTCCGTTAAAATTCTCTCTTGATATTCTCCAATTTGCTGTCTTTATAAAAATCTTTTTTTCATGAAAATCATTTTAAACAAGGATAAACATAGGCTACTTTCTCATCGCTTCTTCCTTCTCTTGCTGTTGCAGTCCTCCCACCAGTTTCACAAAGGCGTGGCTGGCTTCATAATATTGCCCGTTGTAAGACAACAGGTATTTTTCTTTCTGTGCCAAAGAAGAAAATTGGTAATGGATGGTGATTTCGCTGTAAGGGCTCATTTCTTTATTCCGCTTTTAATATTGCGCTGTTAATGCTTCTATCCACACTATTGAACTCACGAGAGGTTTTCTTGCCGAAGTCGAAAGTATAAGCCAGTTTCACATAAGCGGTTTGCTGGTATATACGACTGGTTCTTGATTGCTCATACTGATAAGCATTTGTACAAGAGTATTCACGATAATTATTTTTATGAGTAAACGGATTCTCTGTTCCCATTTCTGCCATCCAGTTAGCTTTATTATAACGTAATGAGACCCCATATAGAGCCGGAGATTTCATGACTGCCAACTTCCTGCTATCCAATGTCTTTTCCGTGCTTTTGCTCCATGCGCTCAATGTAAATGATTTTATAAAATAATTAGCCTGCAAAGATGCCATAAAATTATCAGTTGACAATCCTTGCCCACCGGCAACTTTAAATTTCTCGTACTTTAAGGTTGAATTGATTCTCAGCTTGTCGGATATACGGCACGAAGCTATCAACTCTAGTTTCCATTTATCGTATGTGGTATTAGACAAATAACTGCTTATCAGCTTTTCTCCTTCTGAATAATAATCTACAGATACATTATTTTTAATTCGGGTGTGCCAAGAGTTTATTTGCAGATTTACAGGATTAAGCGTTGCGTCATAAGTAAAAAAGTACTCCTGAATAGTCGGGTTGGCAAGATTCGGATTACCACGCTGAATACGCAAAAAATCAATAGTCTGATCGGCAGTATTCACATAACTGATATCGGGCTGGAAATTTCCCATAGCAAATCCCAAGGAAAACTGATGGTTGGAATGCAACTGATACCGAATCCAAGAATTTGTGCGGAATGTCCAATCCTGACATTTAGGCTGAGTATGTAATTTATAATTTAATAAAGACAATCCGGGATTAATCATCAAAGTTATCTTATTGTCGAACAGATGCTGCATATAGCTTAAATTAAGCAGAGACTCCCCTCTCCACAAATGTTGCCATGAGCGGTAGTCACCCTCATATAAAGATGAGGATATATGGTGGTCATGCAAAAAACTGACTCCTAACGAACTGTTTTTCCATGTCATATTATATACTCCCAGTGCCCTGAAAGAGTATAAGTCTTCATCGGCATGAGTAAAAGACTCCAGTTTGTTTTCCGTATAAATTCTACTATACGTATTGTGTGCATAATTTCCCGTTATGTTTATATGAATACGCTGCCGGGAAGTGGGATAGAATATGCCATCCACACACACAGAAGGTTTCAGGTTCTTTTCTGTTGTCGAACTCAAAGACAAGACATCCTCATACGTATTGTTTTCATAATGCAGCAGATTACTTTGATTATTCTCAGGAGTAGATTTGCCCACCAGTCCTGCAAGAGCATAGATATTATACTTCTCCGCTTTATAATTTACCTTAAACTGTGCATATTGCTGATTATCGCGCAAAAGAGCGTTTTGATTGACTAATGTTCTATGGATATAGGAATCTGATATATTCATCTTTTCCGTTTTGTTTTCCTGAATGCCATTATATTTATTCATGCCATATCCACCAAAAAAGGTATAGCTCCATTTGTTGCGATCCAGTTTCGCTCCCAAATTGTAATTACCGGAAAGATAGCCAATATTCTGCCATCCGTCCAATGAGACATACCCGCCCAGTTGATATGTCTTCGTTACATAATTAATGGAAGCTATATCCCCGATATAAATGCCCGAAGGGATATCATAATATTCTACTTTCTCAATATCTTTCGGGCGTAGGTTCTGTATTTCACGCAATTCTGCCTTAACACCATTTATATAAAGAGTTGCCTCTCCTCTTGCCGTTTTAACAACTCCTTTGTTGGCATTTACATTAAGTCCCGGAATCATTAAGTTATAAAGCAAATCATAGCCGGAATAAGCATGTTTCTTTTGTATTTTATCCGGAATAACCACAACATGATCTTTTTTACGTATTAAAGAATTTCCTCTTATAATAACTTCATCCAGCAAGACATCATCGCCGTCCAACACAAAAGAAGCTAAAGTATTGTCAGAATCCGACACTTGTATGTCTTTATACAAAGTGGAATAGCCAACGTTGCTGATTCTTACAATATATTTTCCGGATTGTACATTAGGAAATGTAAAAATGCCCAAGCTATCAGAAATGCATCCCTTTACCAAAACAGAATCCGTACCCAACAACTGAATGGTAGAAAAAGGCACTTCCTCCTTATTTATATCAACTATCTTACCTTTCACAACATATTGAGCTTGCAATGGCAGAACTATATATAAAATCAATAACCCAAAGAAGATTTTTTTATGCATATACAACAGCCTGTTAAATTTTAAATAAAAAGTAGGTCAAGTCCTCCCGATTCATTATATTAAAGGTTTCCTACATCTATAATAATGAATAGAAACGAACTTGACTAATATATGCGATAATTAACGCTGCTCTGTCTGATTAAATGGCAAAGATAAACAAATGGCGTGAGAAGTTCATGCTTGAAGTGCTACTTTTTTCTATGATGTCGGTAAAAGTGTTGTGCCACAACATTTTTCTTATGCGACGATTTATTTCCATTTTAGGAATTGAGCCTGACAAGGAAATAAATCGAAAGCTATGGGAAGAAGGGATTAGATTTGCAGCCATTGCAGCATAAATGTTAATTCAAAAATTAACGGACTATTATACTATGAATACCTACTTCTAATTCTTTTTCTAATCTTACCCAAAAGCCTTGTCCGTTTTTTTAAGATGTAAATTGTTGAATGATAGGTGAATATACGTTGCAATTTCTATAAATGCAGGTTCAAAAACTCATAAAGGTGGGCCCTGGTCCTAGTGGTCCTAAAAATAGAGCTATATATTTAAAAATCAGATGGTTAATTTGTTTGTTCCGATGGGCGGTTTCGCATGTTTGACCGAGAGTGGTGTTTGCTTTCGGTACGTTGCGAAAAAGACCTTGGAGTTTTTTTTAAAGACCTTGAACTTTAACAAAAACTCCAAGGTCTTTTTGTAAAACACTTTAGTGTTTTTTGCAGAATCTTTTCCGAGTTGTCTTAATGGCAATGTCCACATTCACAACCTTCGTCATGGCTGCCGCAACCGTTTCCGCAGTCTCCGCAACTACATCCGCAACCTTCACCACTCATTGCATTCAGCATTTCCTGAATTTCTTCATTTGTGGCCGGACGTGATTCTGTTACTTCACCCACAAATGTCAGGTCTTTACCTGCATGGGGATGATTCAGGTCTACAGTCACTGTGTCGGCAGTCACTTCGCCCACAGTGGCATAGAAATGATGTCCTTCATTGTCTTGCAAAGGAATAACGGCTCCTTCGAAGATACGTTCTGCATCAAAGACACCATCGATGGTGAACATATCTTTGGATACAGTGCGTACACCTTCGGGCATATATTCTCCGTAAGCTTCTGCGCTTGGAATGACGAAATCGAATTTATCGCCTTTGTTCAGGGCGGCAACTTCGCTTTCAAAACGTTCAAGCGTGGTTCCCAATCCCGAAATGAATTGGAAAGGGTGCTCTGCGGTTGCTTCTTCTACTAATGTTTTTTGACCGTCTTGCATAACGTACAGTTTGTATGCTACGGTGATGTACTTATTTTCCATGTTTTTTATATTATAAATGTACTGAATTATGTGCGGGAATTGCTTTCCCGACGTGCAAAGATACAAATTAATTCATATCCCGACGGGTTATTCTATTTATATTAATAGACTTTGGTATATGTTTTTCTATGGCCGGTGTAACTTGTGTGATTTTCAGGTTTGCCTTTTTATATATAATAATCATGTTCTTGTTGGTATTGAAATATGATGGTGATAATTCAGAAGCTAAAATTGGATATGCAATGATGGCTTTGGAAGCTTATGGCTGTAAAGTTAATCATAAGAGCAATTATGATTTTTATCGCATTAAACAAGAGATTGATAGAAAGCAGCCTGTATACAGTATATGTTCCTTTTGAAAATTCAGGAGGTCTTAATAAGAAAACGCACGGCTTTGTGATAAAATGATTATTTAAAAGCCTGTTTGGTTACGAATAATAATTTATAAGAAAAAAAATCTTCATTTTATTTGTTTGTTACGAAAAACGCTTTACCTTTGCACTCATCAAAGCAACAAAGAAAAAAGATATATGAACGTTACTACTCTAAATAACCTGGCAGTCCTGCATATTATTCGCTTCGTGGTGATTACACCGGGAGAGTGAGAAAGGTTGTGTATGTGTAGTTGTACATATAAAGATATATTTGAAGGCCTTTCTCACATGAATGAGAAAGGCTTTTTTAGTAAAAGAAAGTTAGGACGTTTTAGACAATAGAATAAAATGAAAAATCAGTTACGAAGCTCTTATAGCACACAAGGTCGCCGAATGGCTGGGGCAAGGGCCCTTTGGGTGGCAAATGGCATGAAGAAAGAAATGATGGGAAAACCCATTATTGCAATAGTAAACTCGTTTACGCAATTTGTCCCCGGACATACGCACTTGCACGAGATAGGTCAGCAGGTGAAGGCTGAAATTGAGAAGTTGGGATGCTTTGCTGCCGAATTTAATACCATTGCCATCGATGACGGTATCGCGATGGGGCACGATGGGATGCTTTATTCACTGCCGAGCCGGGATATCATTGCCGACAGCGTGGAATATATGGTCAATGCCCATAAAGCGGATGCGATGGTATGCATCAGTAACTGTGACAAAATTACTCCGGGTATGCTTATGGCGGCCATGCGGCTGAATATTCCCACTGTGTTTGTATCGGGAGGACCGATGGAAGCAGGAGAATGGAACAACCGGCATCTCGACTTGATTGACGCGATGATTAAATCGGCAGATTCATCGGTCAGTGATGAAGAGGTGGCTCAAATAGAGAATAATGCTTGTCCCGGTTGCGGCTGTTGCTCGGGAATGTTTACCGCCAATTCTATGAATTGTCTGAATGAGGCTATCGGATTGGGACTGCCGGGAAACGGAACGATTCTGGCTACTCATGCCAACCGTACCCGGCTGTTTAAAGATGCGGCCGCATTAATTGTGAAGAATGCATATAAATATTATGAAGAAGGGGATGACAGCGTGTTGCCGCGAAGCATTGCCACGCGTGATGCTTTCCTCAATGCCATGACGCTGGATATAGCTATGGGAGGGTCTACCAATACGGTTCTTCACCTGTTGGCTATTGCCCACGAAGGCGGAGTGGACTTTAAAATGGATGACATCGATATGCTTTCACGTCGTGTGCCTTGTCTTTGCAAAGTAGCTCCCAATACACAGAAATACCACATTCAGGATGTAAATCGTGCGGGAGGTATCCTTAATATATTAGGTGAACTGGCCAAAGGCGGTCTGTTGAAAACGGATGTGAACCGTGTGGATGGTATGACACTGGCCGATGCTATCAGAAAATACAGTGTGACCGTAGATGAACCGGATGCTGAGGCTAAACGTATTTACTCTAGTGCGCCGGGTAATAAGTTCAATATTACTTTGGGCTCTCAGAATGCTGTTTACAAAGAACTCGACACCGATCGTGCCAATGGTTGTATCCGTGACTTGGAACACGCTTACAGCAAGGACGGTGGGTTGGCTGTACTGAAGGGAAATATCGCTCAGGACGGTTGTGTGGTGAAAACAGCCGGAGTGGACGAAAGTATCTGGAAGTTTTCGGGTCCGGCCAAGGTATTTGATTCACAGGATGCTGCTTGCGAGGGTATCTTGGGAGGAAAGGTGGTCAGTGGTGATGTCGTAGTAATTACCCACGAAGGGCCGAAAGGTGGTCCGGGTATGCAGGAAATGCTTTATCCTACTTCTTATATCAAATCAAAACATCTTGGAAAGGAGTGTGCTTTGATTACTGACGGACGTTTCAGCGGAGGTACATCAGGATTGAGTATCGGACATATTTCTCCTGAAGCTGCCGCAGGCGGCAACATCGGAAAGATAGTGGATGGCGATATTATCGAAATCGATATTCCGAACCGCAGTATCAATGTGAAACTGAGTGATGAAGAGCTTGCGGCGCGTCCCATGACTCCGGTGACCCGCAACCGCTATGTACCGAAGAGTCTGAAAGCCTATGCTGCCATGGTGAGTTCGGCAGACAAGGGCGGTGTGAGAATCATTGACTAATAAAAAAGAATAGATATTATATGGCAAAAGAACAAATAACAGGAGCAGAGGCCTTGATGCGTTCCTTGGAGTATCAGGGAGTAAAGACTCTTTTCGGATATCCGGGAGGCTCCATCATGCCTACTTTTGATGCTTTATATCATCATCGAGATACATTAAATCATATATTGGTTCGTCACGAACAAGGAGCTGCTCATGCGGCACAAGGTTTTGCCCGCGTGTCGGGTGAAGTGGGAGTCTGTCTGGTTACCAGCGGTCCCGGTGCCACGAATACTATCACCGGCATTGCTGATGCCATGATTGACAGTACGCCTATTGTGGTGATTGCCGGACAGGTGGGGGCTTCGTTCTTGGGAACAGATGCGTTTCAGGAGGTTGATTTGGTGGGTATCACTCAACCTATCTCCAAATGGAGCTATCAGATTCGTCGGGCAGAGGATGTGGCTTGGGCAGTGGCACGCGCTTTTTATATTGCCAGAAGCGGACGTCCCGGTCCTGTTGTGCTGGACTTTGCCAAGAATGCTCAGGTAGAAATGGTGGACTATGAACCGATGAGGCTTGATTTTATCCGTAGTTATGATCCTGAGCCCAACCCGGATAAAGAGTGTCTTCAGGAAGCTGCCGAACTGATAAACGGTGCTCGTAAACCATTGGTTTTGGTCGGTCAGGGAGTGGAGCTTGGTAATGCACAAGATGAATTGCGTGCCTTTGTCGAGAAAGCCGATATGCCTTGCGGATGCACTTTGCTGGGACTTTCTGCCTTGCCTACCGACCACAGGCTCAATAAAGGTATGCTGGGTATGCACGGTAATCTCGGTCCGAATGTCAAGACCAATGAATGTGATGTGTTGATAGCCGTGGGAATGCGTTTTGATGACCGTGTGACCGGCAAACTTGATACATACGCCCGACAAGCAAAGATCATTCATCTGGATATCGATTCATCGGAAATAGATAAGAATGTAAAGGTGGATGTGCCTGTCTTGGGTAATTGCAAGCAGACACTTGCCATATTGACGCAACTTATCGGCGAAAATGAACATACCGAATGGATTGATAGCTTTGCCGAATATGAAAAGACGGAATATGAACAGGTAATCAGGAAGGAGATTCATCCTTGTGAAGGTGCGCTGAATATGGGCGAGGTGGTTCGTGCTGTGAGCGAGGCTTCGCATCACGAAGCTATTTTGGTGACCGATGTAGGACAAAACCAGATGATGGCGGCACGTTACTTTAAGTATAGCAAGAATCGTAGTATTGTTACTTCCGGCGGATTGGGAACCATGGGCTTTGGTCTTCCTGCTGCAATCGGTGCCACTTTCGGTCGTCCTGACCGCACTGTGTGCGTGTTTATGGGTGACGGAGGATTGCAGATGAATCTTCAGGAACTGGGGACCATTATGGAACAGAAAGCTCCGGTAAAGATTATTTTGCTGAACAATAATTATCTGGGCAATGTTCGTCAGTGGCAGGCGATGTTCTTCGGCCGCCGCTACTCGTTTACACCGATGTTAAATCCGGATTACATGAAAATAGCCGAAGCCTACGAGATTCCTTCCCGGCGTGTGATGAAGCGGGAAGAGTTGCAGGATGCCATCCATGAAATGCTGACCACCGAAGGTCCGTTCCTTTTGGAAGCTTGTGTGATAGAGGAAGGTAATGTGTTGCCGATGACACCTCCGGGAAGTTCGGTAAACCAGATGTTGTTAGAATGTTAAAAGAGTAAGCTTATGGATAAGACATTATATACATTAATCGTTCATTCGGAAAATATTGCCGGTTTGCTGAACCAGATTACTGCTGTGTTTACCCGCCGGCAGATTAATATAGAAAGTCTCAATGTTTCGGCTTCTTCTATCAAAGGAGTACATAAATACACTATTACAGTGTGGACTACCAAGGATATTATTGAAAAGGTGGTGAAGCAGATAGAAAAGAAAATCGATGTATTGCAGGCGCATTATTTCACTGATGACGAAATCTTTCTGCATGAGATAGCACTCTATAAGGTGTCCATACCTGAGTTTCAGTCCAATCCCATCGCATCGAAAGTAATCCGCCGTTACAATGCACGCATTGTGGAAGTGAACCCTGTCTTTGCTATTGTCGAGAAGGCAGGAATGACAGAGGAAATCACTTCTCTGTATGAGGAGTTGCAGGCATTGGGTTGCGTATTGCAGTTTGTCCGTTCGGGGCGTGTGGCTATCACTACCAGCTGCTTTGAGCGTGTCAATGAGTATCTTACACAGCGTGAGGAAAAATATCGTCAACAGAAGGAAAGAAAGGAGCTGTAATGAGTGACAATAAAGTTGGAACGTACAAGTTTGTGGCAGAGCCTTTTCATTGCGATTTCACCGGAAAACTGACAATGAGTGTATTGGGGAATCATCTGTTGAATTGTGCCGGATTTCATGCCGCCGACCGTGGATTCGGTATTGCCACATTGAATGAGAACCATTATACATGGGTACTTTCCCGTTTGGCTATTGAGCTGGAGGAGATGCCTCGCGAGTATGAGTCTTTCAGTATTCAGACGTGGGTGGAGAATGTTTATCGCCTTTTTACCGACCGTAACTTTGCCATTCTTGACCACGAGGGGAATGCAGTGGGCTATGCCCGTTCGGTGTGGGCGATGATAAGTATGGAAACTCGTAAACCTGCCGATCTGCTGACTCTTCACGGAGGGAGCATCACCGACTATGTGTGTGATAAAGATTGCCCTATCTCCAAGCCCGGTCGCATCAAAGTGACCGAGAAGACGCCTCTTGTGGAGTATCGGACAAAATACAGTGATATCGACATCAACGGGCATGTAAACAGTATTAAGTATATCGAACACATCCTCGATTTGTTTCCCATCGAAGTATTCAAGGAAAAGCGGGTAAAGCGTTTTGAAATGGCATACGTGGCCGAAAGTTATTATGGCGATACTTTGAGTTTCTATCGTGAGGAAGTGGGAGAGGGAGAGTATGACATAGAAGTAAGAAAGAACGGTACGGAAGTAGTCGTTCGCAGTAAAGTGATATTGATTTAATTTAATAATAATAGGATGGCGTAGTGCTGTCCGTAAAAATTAGTTTTAAAAATGGCACAATTGAATTTTGGCGGTGTTACAGAAACTGTAGTTATCCGCGATGAATTTCCTTTGGAAAAAGCACGTGAAGTATTGAAAGATGAAACAATCGCTGTAATCGGTTATGGTGTACAGGGTCCGGGGCAGTCTTTGAACCTGCGTGACAATGGTTTTAATGTAATCGTTGGTCAGCGTCCGGGAAAAACATATGAAAAAGCGGTTGCTGACGGATGGGTTCCGGGAGAAACTCTGTTCGGCATTGAAGAAGCCTGCCAGAAAGCAAGCATTATTATGTGTCTGTTGTCTGATGCAGCTGTTATGTCTGTATGGCCCACTATTAAACCTTGTCTTACTCCGGGTAAGGCTCTTTATTTCTCTCATGGTTTTGCCATTACTTGGAGCGACCGTACAGGTGTGGTTCCTCCTGCCGATGTTGACGTAATCATGGTTGCCCCCAAAGGTTCGGGTACTTCATTGCGTACCATGTTCCTCGAAGGTCGCGGCTTGAACTCTTCATACGCCATCTATCAGGATGTAACCGGTAAGGCTTACGAACGTACTATCGCTTTGGGTATCGGTATCGGTTCCGGCTATTTGTTTGAGACTACTTTCCAGCGTGAAGCTACTTCGGATTTGACAGGTGAACGCGGTTCATTGATGGGTGCTATTCAGGGATTGTTGCTGGCACAGTATGAAGTGTTGCGTGAAAACGGACATACTCCTTCTGAAGCATTCAACGAAACTGTGGAAGAACTGACTCAGTCATTGATGCCGCTGTTTGCAAAGAATGGTATGGACTGGATGTATGCTAACTGTTCTACTACTGCCCAGCGCGGTGCATTGGACTGGATGACTCCGTTCCACGATGCTATCAAGCCTGTGGTTGAAAAACTGTATCACAGCGTGAAGACCGGTAACGAAGCTCAGATTTCTATCGACTCTAACTCTAAACCCGATTATCGCGAAAAGTTGGAAGAAGAGTTGAAAGCATTGCGCGAAAGTGAAATGTGGCAGACTGCCGTTACAGTTCGTAAACTTCGCCCTGAGAATAATTAATATATTCCGCCTTAAGTGGAAAAGGGGATGTGTCAAACGACCTTGACACATCCCCTTTTATATTATAATAGTGTGATGATTGTGTTTCTTGTAAACTCAAAAAAAGGAGGGTATGTCGAAGCTCTCATAAACTAAAAATCACCCTCGCCACAACGACCTGTGGCGAGGGTGATTTCGATAAAAAGGGAGTTTGACACACCTCCCTTTCCATTTATGATTTAGACGAGGATAGACTTAGAAATATAAGTAGCGGTCATCTTTTACTTCTGCTTTCTTATATAAGTCGCTGATGAAGCTGTTTGAATAGCGTGCTGCCATATTTTCCAAATTGCTTTCTTCTGTTTTAGCATCGAATGTTTCGGCACTCTTGTCTTTATTGATAATCTGCATTACATACACGCCTGCATTACCCTTGATGGGAGCAGTAGTCTTGTTTACCTCAGTTTTACTAGCAAAAGCACCTAATACAGGTTCGCTGGCACGAGTAATAGAAACATAAGCGGGTGCTGCAAAAGTGATGTGTTTTACAGTATCGCTCACTGCATTTGCAGCACTCTTGGCTTTATTAATGTCTGCACCGTTCAATTCTGCCATAATCTTTTCAGCTTTCTTATCTTTGATAATTTCGGCTTTCAGCATATCTGCCACCAAATTGATGTTACGGTAGCCGGCAGGATTTATCTTTTCAAGTGCAACTACCATCAAGTGGTCGTTTTCACCACATTCATACAAGGGAGATACTTCACCTTCTTTAGCAGCAAAGATCCATTTCAATGCGTCGCGAGTACCTTTCACACCACCTACATAGTGTTCACCGCTACGGAAATCAGCACGTTCTAACAAACGATAACCGTTGTCTTCTGCATTGGCTACAATCTTATCCATAGTAGTGTTCTGTGCTACGAACTGGCTGAAATCATTGTATGCCTTATTGTAAGTTTCTTTGCTGAATTCTACCGGACGTTTGATGATTGCTACCTGATATTTATCTTTCATGGCTTTCTTGTCCATTACCTGAAGGATGACGTTAGCCTGACCGACTTGCAAATTGTTCAGTTCTTTAATACCGCTGTTAATCAATGTATTGATAAATTTAGCGTTTTCAGCATCAAGAGCAGCACCTTCATAATTGCGTGCTGTCAACCAACTTGCTTCACCTGTCTGACCATATTTTTGAGCAAGCTCGGCAAAATCCGCACCACCTTTCAGAGCTGTGAAAATACTGTCTGCCAAGGTCTTAGTCTTTGCTTCTGTATCGGCATATACCTGAATCTGACGGAATTGGATTGAGTCAGGAGCTGTTTGTTTTGCTAAGATTCTGAAAGCGTTGTATGAGTCGTCAGCTTGGTTGTAGTAAGGACCGTAAACTTCACCGAGCTTCACTGAGTCCAAACGGGCTACGATGTCGTTGGGAAGTACTGTCTTGTTTACAACCACTTCAGAGAAAGGTACTACAGAGTTGGTAGAACGAACGAATGTGCTCATATCAGCAACATTAGCCAACTGAGTAGAATATTCTGTAACTTCGTCTAAAACTTCTTTACGGTCTTCGTCAGAAGGAGTAACCAAAACATCGATATATTTGATGTTGCGAGTTTCTACCGGTTGTTCGAAAGTTTCTTTTTTCTTATTGTAAAGCGCTTTGATTTCTTCGTTTGAAACAGTGATTGTAGAATCGTTGATAGAAGAATAAGGAACAGCAGCCAGCAATACATCAGTCTGATTTGTGCGTGAAGCAAATGCGTCTTCGGCAGAAACAGGATTTGAAATTAATGATTTAGCCAGCAAGTTCTGATATTTTTCAGCTAAAGCAGTTTGTCTCAAAGTCTTTTCAATGAAGTTCCAAAAAGCACCCATTTTCTGATAGTATTCTACATACTGTGCAGGCATTTGGCTTTTGCCCAAGTTGGCATAGTCTACCAAAAACTTTTTCAGCATGTCTTTGTCGAAAGCACCGGTTTGCGGGTTGCGGAATGGAGTCTGCATTAACAACGGGTGAGTGCCTTCTTCGATAATTGCTTGGATTTCAGCATCGCTTACAGTCAGACCTAACTTTTTGGCTTCTGCTGCAATTAATTGATTGTTTACGTAAGATTGCCAAACTTGGTCTTTCACTTGAGTCAGTTGGTCATCGTTAAGAGAGTTCAAGCCTTGAGTGAGCTTAATAACTTCTGCGTATTCATCAACCATTTTCTGATACTCTTGTGCGGTGAGTGTTTTTCCATTGATTTCACCTACGTCTTGTTTTCCCTGATGTGGCTGGAGTACTTTCCATGCGTCACCCGCAATAAATGCGAAAAGGGCAAGACCGATTACAACGACCAACAGAGGGCCTTTACTTCTAATTGTTTGTAATGTTGCCATTTCTAAATTATACTATTTTGTTTATTGTTTTTCTATACTTTATAGATTTAGCGCACGAAGATACAAAAAATGCGGTTTACAATCTATTTTATTGTGAAAAAAATCTGTTATTCGGTCACTTTCAGCTTCACAAGCTCAATTTTAGTAGCCGTAACTTTAATTATTTTGAACTGGAAATTGTCGAATTTTATCACTTCATGCATTTTGGGAAAGCTTTGGTAATGGTGCAGGATGAGACCGCCGACAGTTTGATATTCATCGCTTTCGGGCAAATCGAGTGAGAAAAGTTCATTCGCTTTCTCTATTTCCAGACGTCCTGAAAGGATGTATTCATTGTCGCCGATTTCTTTGGCTATGTAAGATGTGGTATCATGTTCGTCTTCTATTTCGCCAAAAATTTCTTCTACTAAATCTTCCAGTGCCACAATGCCCGAAGTGCCGCCAAATTCATCGACTACCACTGCCAATGATTTCTTTTGCTGCATGAATAGCTTCATCAGCTTATGTGCGCCCATCGTTTCGGGAACAATGGGAAGCTGGCGGATATGTTCAGCCCAATCTGTTACTTCGCGGAACATTTCTGATGAATGGATGTAACCGACAATATTGTCTATATTTTCCTTGTATACAATAATTTTGCTGATTCCACTTTCTATGAAGCGTGCTTTTAATTCTTCGAGTGAAGTGCCGTATTCGATGGATACTATTTCGGTACGAGGAACCATGCAGTCACGGATTTTTATATTGGAAAAGTCAAGTGCATTTTGGAATATTTTGATTTCGGTGTCAATTTCTTTTCCATTGTCAGTGTCTTGGATGCTACTTTGAATGAAATAGTCCAAATCTACTTTTGTAAATGCTTTGTCACTTGCTTCTTTATTCACTTTTATGCCGAAAATGCGTAATATCAGGTTGGATGAACTTGATGCAAATTTGCTGATAGGGTAGAGGACTATGTAACAAATGAATGCAGGAACAGCCAATATATTCAATGTTAAGTTGGGATTGATTTTGAATAGTGTTTTAGGTAGAAATTCACCGGTTACCAAGATGATTAATGTCGAGATGATGGTTTGAATCAGTACCAGAAGGAACTCGTTTTCGATGAGGCCTGCCAAGATATTTTGTTCGATGACCTGAGCCATCAATATACCGTAAATAACAAGGGCTATATTGTTTCCTACCAGCATGGTAGAAATGAAATTGTTCGGGTCATGAAAGAAGATGGAAAGGATTCGAGAGGTAAGGCTCTGGCTGTTACGATCCATCTCAAAGCGTAGTTTATTTGAGGAAACAAAGGCTATTTCCATACCTGAAAAGAATGCGGAAAAAGCCATTGTGATAAGTATTTCTATGATGATGCCCATAATGATAAATTGATTAATGTACCGAGTCGGTCTTGATACTGTCCGAAGCAGCAACTTTTGTACTGTCTGCCGGGGTTGTGTCTTTTACAATAAACTCACCGCCACTGTTGTATATTTCGTATTCGGTCAGTTGTTGGTTCGACTTGAATCCATATTGTCCATTTATAATGCTTTTGTCCGCTTGTTCGATACGGATAGGCTTGTCAGAGTAAATTTGTTCTTTTGCTTCGTCCCAAAACAGAAGTTGTGTATCAAATTTGTCCCCTTGAAGGTTGCGGATGTGCACATTGCTTCTCAGTTCCCAAAGTTTCTTTTTCTCGTAATAATAAGCTGTATCGGCTTTTATGCTGGCATCGATGTGAAACAGAGAATCGAATTTCTCCAAATAGACTCCTTTTTCAAAAGCCCAATAAGGTGGGTTCTTTTTATCGTATATTTCCCACTCTTCGGTAATAATTTTGTAGCGTGTGATGCCCGAATCGGATATTAAGGTAGTCACTCCCAGCGTTTTCATGGTAGGGAGAGAATCACGTTCGGTTATGGCTTCTGCCAAGTTCTTATTGTCTCCCGAACATGCGGGGAATAAAACAAACATAACAGTTGTCCAAACGACAACTGTTATGTTCATAAATATAAGGCGTGAATTTCGTTTTTTTACAACTGACATAATTATCTGATAGTAGTTGTTTCACCAATCCATCCGCCGATTGTTACACTGTCACCTTTCTTCAATCCGAGGAAGAATAAGTCTTCATCTTTCGGAGTATAGCGTGAGTAAGTGCCAATCAACTTGTTTGCTTCTTCTTCTACGCTTGAATCTACACTCTTAGCTCTCTGTAATTTGTCAATAACGGCAAAGTATGTACATTTGTTCAATGCATTTTCATCGCTCCAGTTGGGGCTTGATGCATACATATTAGCTATCAGGATATAGGGTTTACCGTTGCTTCCATCCAATGAGATAGATTTCAGTGCATATTGTTTAGCTTTGCTCAATTGTTTTTTATTAAACAGGATGGCAGCAGTCTTATAGCAATAATCTGCTTTTTTCACAGGGTCTTGTTCCAGTTCGATTGCCTGGTCAAAGTATGTGATACATTTGTCCAGGTCGCCTTTCTTGAAATACATATATCCGCAACCGATAGCTGTTTCTGAAGTCGGTTCAATAGCATGTGCATGTTCGGATGCAGCAAAGTATGCTTCCTGTTCTGTGCATCCTAACATTTGCATTACGCTGATTACTTGTTTTAAATAATCCAGATTAGTCTTGTTCTGTTCAACTTTCGGAGCGTAAATAGATTGCAAATTATCGCAAGTAGCCACACCACTGTTAATGAAAAATGCATCGATGTTGTCTTTGGCAACTTTCAAGAGTTCTTTGGTCTTTGCTTTAGTCTCTTTTTTGAATGCTGCGTCTGCATAACCGGCAGCAGCGATATAGTCTTGAATGAACTGTTCTTTGTGTGTTTCATCAGCCTTAACCTTACGTCCGGAAACATCGGTAAATTCTTGAAGTACAAAGTAATCGGCGTTATCTTTTTCTAATTCAACGGCTTCTTTGAACAAATTATATGCAGTATTCAGGTCAGGACATCCCATTGTGAAATAGTCGTGAGCTTTCATTCCGATAATAGAACCTTTAGTTACAGGAGTTTTAACGTAGCTGTTCAAAATGTCCAGGTATTTAATACGTTGATCGTGTACTTTCATCAGTTCTTCAAAATATTGCTTTTGCTTAGCTGCATCTTTTTCATTGGCAATGAACCAACGAAGAATCTTTGCACCGTTTGTGTAAGTACCTGCCTGAGCAATAGGAGCTTCATTGAATACACTCTTCCACGGGGTATAAGCATCCTTGAAGTTGTTTGTTTTTACGTACTCAGAATAGATACTGATGTTTTGCAGACAGTTAATACTGTCTTGACCATGACCATACCTTGAACCGTCTGACGCTCCAGTTTGAGCGAAAGAAGCTGTTGCACTTAAAGAAAGAGCGAACAGCGCTGTTACCATCTTCATTTTCATCGTATATAAATTTAGTTATTATTATTATTAAAACTCTATCTTGTTGTTTGTTAATCTACTTTCCACTTCATAAACCAACGTTCGTTGAAGGTCAGTCCGATGTTGATTTTTAAATAGTTTTCTTCCAGCATTCCTTTTACTTTCGGACTTACTCTTACATATTGTCCCGAGATATTCAGGATGGACTTGCTTTGGAACAGCGGGAAGCCGAAACCGGCACTTACTCCATATTCACGAGTACCATCCTGACCGTCTACTTTGGTGTATGGATCTGAATAATATCCACCAACACGGTAGCGGACACGTTTCAGATAATTGCGGCTGTAGGGGTTGGGAACAAACTCAGCACCTGCGGCTATTTTTGTACGGTTGCTGAAATAGCTTTTCTCATTATAGAATTTTGCATCCTCCCATTGTTGATAGGTAAAATCGGCCCCTATAGTCAGTCGGTTGTCATATACATAAGTCAAACCGGCTCCAAAGGTATGTGGTAAACTGAATGCGTTGGTAATCGTATCACCTGTCTGGGTAGAAGGATAATCAGCTCCGTTCAACCACTTCTGATTGTATTTATATCCTTTGCCATTCACTGAATGTCCCAATGAATATACGGCACCAAAGTTCAAAACGTGTTTTTTATTGAATTTATAACTATATTGCAAGCCAAAGTCCAGTTTATAATCATTGATGGATATCTTGTCCAATCTGACACTGCTAAATGAACTTGAGTTGCTGAAAGCAGTTGTTACAGAATGTGTGATATCACCATATATATAAGAGATGTTTGCACCGATTGACAAGTTGTCGAGGACTTTGAAACCTACACCTGCAAATACTTGCTGCAAACCTCCGTCACCAGCGTAAGAAGCAGTCTTGTTGATAACGGTTCCGTCTTCGTCTTTAGTCAATTCGGAAGTGTTGCTCAGACTGTATCCTACTGTAGAGAAAGGGAGAAATCCCACAGCCATTCCCATACGTTTCCATAAACGGAATTGCATGGCCAGATAATCAAAACTTGAATTTTTAGCGTTAGTCTTTATATTGCCTTCCTTAAAGTTGGCATTTTGCAAAGTCATGCCGGCATCAAACAAGAACGTCAAAGAATCAACTGCCGTATATGACGCCGGATTAGATGCGTTGATTTGATAACCGTTTCTTAATCCATAGGCTATTCCACCCATCGCTTTGCTATTACCGAAGCCTTGATCGGCCAATGAACCAAATCCATAGCGCGTATAAGGTGAGTTTGTGCTTGTTTGGGCTATGGTCAGCCCAGTGAATGTGAGTATAATTAACGCACTAATCAGTCTTTTATAATTTATCATTATAGCTTAATATTCTGTTTAAACCTTTCAATACTAAAAATCTATCTGCAAAGATGATACTTTTTAAGTTTGTATCAAAAGAAAAATCATCTCCGCCTGTTAAAAAAACCAAAACTCCGGGGTAATTCTTTTGAATAAGGGAGATGTATCCGCTCATTTCAAGTTCCATACCTCTGATAACTCCGGCACGGATAGCAGTTTCTGTCGTTTGTCCATAAAGGGGGATGTCTCCTTTGGCACTGACTTTAGGCAGCTTGTCCGTAAATATATTGAGTGCTTTGAAGCGCATGCGCATTCCGGGAGATATATTGCCACCGTGGTATTGGTGTTGTGCATCGATGAAATCGTATGTGACACATGTTCCGGCGTCAATAACCAGTATATCATTATTGGGTTTCAGCCATGTGGCGGCTACAACGGCGGCAAGTCGGTCCATTCCCAGTGTTTGAGGTGTCTTGTACAGATTGGTGATGGGAACCGGAGTTTCGTGACTTAGCTCTATGATTTTAAAGGGCAACTTGTCCAGTTGTCGGCGGATCGTGTTGCTTAATGTGATGACAGAGGCTATGATACCTCGTTCCAAGGGGTATCGGGAGCAAAGCATCGGCAGGCTGTCCAATGAATGATTGGAGCCACGGAATACTTCTACCAACTCGTCTTTGTCAAAGATAGCCAGCTTGGCTACTGAATTTCCTATATCAATTATTAAATTCACAACTTTGCTTTTATGGCTGCAAAGTAACGCAAAAAATAAATAGGAATTGCAATAAAAAACGGTATTTGTGAGGTATTAATTAATATTTAGGTGTACTTTTGCAGCGTAAATTGTAATTTTGATACGGATAAACAATGATTCAGTGGTATCAAAACATTGATTAATATGAAGAAACTGCTTGTTCTACTTTATTTAATATTGGCTTCCTGGAGTGTTCGTGCTCAGCAGGATAGTGTAAGGGTGAGTTTGCTGACTTGTGCGCCGGGAACCGAGATATATGAATTGTTCGGTCATACGGCTATTCGTTACGAAAATCCGGCAGAGGGGAAGGACTTGGTTTTTAATTATGGTATCTTCAGTTTCAATACTCCTAATTTTGTGCTGCGCTTTGTGAAAGGTGAAACTGATTATCGGTTGGGAGTGGTGCCTTATTCTTATTTTGAAGGAGAATATGCCGTGCGCGGCTCTTCGGTCTATCAGCAAACACTGAATCTTACCGACGAAGAAAAACAAAAGATATGGGATTTGCTTGAAGAAAATTATCGTCCAGGGAACCGGATTTATCGTTATAATTACTTTTATGATAATTGTACTACGCGTGCGCGTGACAAGATAGAAGATTGTATCGATGGAAAAGTAGTTTACCCGCAGGCGGAAGAAGGGGTCACTTTCAGGGATATTGTTCACCGGTGCACGAAAGGGAATGAATGGGATGAGTTAGGAATTGATCTTTGTCTTGGCAGCGAGGCGGATGTTCCCATTGACGGACGAAAGCAAATGTTTGCTCCTTTTAATATGTTGGAAGCGGCAAGGGGCGCGGTCATTATGCAAGGAGACAGTGTTCGTCCGTTGGTACTCAGTGAGTCGAAAGTGGTGGATGTAGAGCCGGAAGAAGCAGAACCGGGTTTCCCATTGTCTCCTCTGTCGTGTGTATGCATATTGTTGGTTGTGACTTGCATTATTGTATGGCTTCAATTGAAATGGAAGAAGGTGATTTGGGCTTGGGATTTGCTCTTGTTCGGAGCGCAGGGGGTAGCCGGATGTATCATTGCTTTTTTGTTTTTCTTTTCCATTCATCCGACAGTCGGCTCCAATTGGCTGATTGTTTTGTTCAATCCCATCCCCCTTATTTACTTGCCGGTGATGATTTATAAGGCGATAAAAGGTCGAAAAGACCTCTATCATCTAATAAATATGGCTTATTTAACGTTTTTTATAATGATAATGCCATTTATACAGCAAGAATTCAACGTAACGGTATTACCTTTGGCACTGTGTTTGCTTGTATGCTCTACAGGCCACGTATTTTTATATTACAGACAAAACAGTAAATGAAAGGACGCATCTTAACTTCTCTTCTGACCGTTATAGTATTAACGGGGCTTCAGGCACAAAATGTTCCTGCGGTTCCTAAGTTGGTGGTAGGGCTTACCATCGACCAACTGCGGACAGACTACATTGAAGCTTTCTCGGCTTTGTATGGAGAACGGGGCTTCAAACGGTTGTGGAAGGAAGGCAGAATATACCTGAATGCAGAATATGATTTTATCAATGTTGATAAATCATCGTCTGTGGCCGCTATTTATTCGGGAACTACTCCTTATACCAATGGTATTGTAGGGGATAACTGGATGGATCGTGCAACTCTGCGCGTTATCAATTGTGTGGACGACAATAACTTTATGGGGATTTATACTTCCGAGTCCACCTCTCCTGCCAAATTGAAAGTATCAAACCTGTCAGATGAGCTGGCAGTGGCCACACAAGGCGTAGCAGAAGTTTATTCCATTGCTCCTACCCGGGAAATGGCAGTGTTGGCTGCCGGTCATGCAGCCAAAGGTGCTTTCTGGATTAATGATGAAACAGGAAAATGGAGTGGAAGTACATATTATGGCACTTTTCCTTCCTGGATTTCTACTTATAACGATTATCAGGGACTTGATTTTCGCATCAGTGATATGGTGTGGGGACCTTATCTGCCTGTTACCGCTTATAAATATCTGACTACAGAAACCAAGCAGCTGACTTTCAAACATAATTTTGATGATGAAAGGAAGCAGAAATACAGAAGGCTGAAAACCAGTCCTTATGCCAATGATGAGGTGAATCGTTTGGTAAATGCTTGCCTCAATTCTACTTCCATCGGTAAGGATAATGTGCCGGATTTATTGTCTTTGGCTTATTATGCCGGAAATTATGATCACAAATCTCCGTCTGAATTACCTTTGGAGATGCAGGATACCTATGTCCGTTTAGATAATAGTATTGCCGAGTTGTTGGATATGATTGATAGAAAAGTAGGTTTACATAACACTCTTTTCTTCATTACCTCCACCGGATATACAGATCCCGAACCGGCTGATCCTCCTCAATATAAGATTCCCAGTGGAGAATTCTATATTCAGCGTTGTTCTGCATTGTTGAATCTTTATCTGGCTGCGATCTATGGCGAAGGCCAGTATGTGGAAGCTCATCACGAACAGGAAATTTATTTGAATCATAAGCTTATTGAGCAGAAACAACTTAACTATACCGAGATTTTGGCTCGTTCGTCGGAATTCCTGGTGCAGTTTAGCGGTGTGAAGGACGTCTATTCTTCACAACGCTTGCAGTTGGGCTCTTGGACTCCTACTATCGATAAAATAAAGAACAGTTATAATCCGGCGTGTTCCGGTGACTTGTGGATAGAGGTTTTGCCCGGCTGGTCGGTTGTCCGTGAACATTCTTTAGATAAAAGAGTAGTGCGTGAAGCTTATGCTTCTTCACCCCTCGTTTTAGTGGGATGGAATATGAAGCCCGAAATTATTCACACCCCTGTGAAGATTGGCAATATTGCACCTACTGTAGCCCATTTCATGCGCATTCGGGCGCCCAATGCCTCTACTTTGGCTCCGATGACTGACATCCGCAAATAATATTTAGAGAGAGAAGTGCAAATAAATCAGCATTTTATTTTAACTTTGCACTTTCAAAATTAACCAAATTAGAAAATAATAAAAACAAAAATACAATGGGATTTAATGAATTTATCGGCAAATTGTTTGGAAACAAGGCCACCCGTGACATGAAAGAAATAAAGCCGTGGGTAGACAAAATCAAGGCTGTATATCCGGAAATTGCCAAACTGAGCAATGATGAGCTTCGTGCCAAAACAGAGGAACTGAAAAAGTATATCCACGATTCGGCTACGGAAGAACAAAAAAAGATAGAAGAGCTGAAAGCTACTATCGAAACTACTGAGTTAGAAGATCGTGAAGGCATCTTTACGCAGATTGACAAGTTGGAAAAAGAAGTGCTTGAAAAGTATGAAAAAGCATTGGATGATGTGCTTCCTCAAGCTTTTGCCATCGTAAAAGATACAGCCCGCCGATTCTCTGAGAATCCTGAAATCGAAGTGACTGCTACTGAGTTCGACCGTAACTTGGCTGCGCAGGGAAAAGACTTTGTGCGTATCGAAGGCGATAAAGCTATTTGGCAGAACCATTGGCTTGCCGGTGGTAACGATATGACATGGGGAATGGTGCACTATGATGTGCAGCTGTTTGGTGGTGTCGTTTTGCATAAGGGTAAGATTGCAGAAATGGCAACCGGTGAGGGTAAGACGTTGGTGGCTACTCTGCCGGTATTCCTGAATGCTTTGACCGGTAACGGTGTGCACGTGGTGACAGTCAATGATTATTTGTCAAAACGTGACTCGGAATGGATGGGACCACTTTATCAGTTCCACGGATTGAGTGTCGATTGTATCGATAAGCATCAGCCTAATTCTGACGCACGCCGCAGAGCATATATGGCCGATATTACCTTCGGTACGAACAATGAGTTTGGTTTTGACTATTTGCGTGACAATATGGCTGTCAGCCCGAAGGATTTGGTGCAGCGTAAACATAATTATGCTATTGTCGATGAGGTCGACTCAGTTTTGATTGACGATGCGCGTACTCCGTTGATTATCTCCGGTCCTGTTCCAAAAGGTGAGGATCAATTGTTTGAACAACTCCGTCCATTGGTTGAACGTCTGTTTGAAGCTCAGAGAAAGCTGGCTACCCAATACCTTGCCGATGCCAAACGCTTGATTGCATCCGATGACAAGAAAGATCAGGAAGAAGGGTTCCTTGCTTTGTTCCGCAGTCATAAAGCGTTGCCTAAGAACAAGCCGTTGATTAAATTCTTGAGTGAACCGGGCATTAAGGCCGGTATGCTGAAGACCGAAGAAATCTATATGGAGCAGAACAACAAGCGTATGCCTGAAGCTACCGATCCTTTGTTCTTCGTAATCGATGAAAAGCAGAACAGTGTGGATTTGACAGACAAAGGTATTGATTTGATTACCGGAAATGCTGAAGATCCTACATTGTTTGTGTTGCCTGATATCACTTCTCAGTTGTCGGCTTTAGAAAACCAGACCGAACTGTCGGAAGAAGAGAAATTGGCCAAGAAGGATGAGTTGATGACTAATTATGCTATCAAATCGGAACGTGTACACACCATCAACCAGCTTTTGAAAGCATACGCCATGTTCGAAAAGGATGATGAGTATGTGGTGATTGACGGACAGGTGAAGATTGTAGACGAACAGACCGGTCGTATTATGGAAGGTCGTCGTTACTCAGATGGTTTGCATCAGGCTATCGAGGCTAAGGAAAGGGTGAAAGTGGAAGCGGCAACCCAGACTTTTGCCACTATTACTTTGCAGAACTATTTCCGTATGTACCACAAACTCTCGGGTATGACCGGTACAGCCGAAACGGAAGCTGGCGAATTTTGGGATATCTATAAATTGGATGTTGTTGTCATCCCGACCAATCGTCCGATAGCACGTAAAGATATGAACGACCGCGTTTACAAGACTAAGCGTGAAAAATATAAAGCTGTGATCGAAGAGATTGAAGAAATGGTAAAGGCAGGACGTCCTGTTCTGGTAGGTACTACTTCTGTAGAAATCTCTGAAATGCTGAGCAAGATGCTTTCAATGCGTAAGATTGAGCACAATGTATTGAATGCAAAGTTGCACCAGAAGGAAGCCGACATCGTTGCTCAGGCAGGTCAGAAGAGTATCGTGACCATTGCAACCAATATGGCGGGTCGTGGTACCGATATTAAGCTTAGTCCTGAAGTGAAAGCTGCGGGAGGTTTGGCTATTATCGGTACGGAACGTCACGAGAGCCGTCGTGTAGACCGCCAGTTGCGTGGTCGTGCAGGTCGTCAGGGAGACCCGGGATCTTCTGTATTCTTTGTCTCATTGGAAGACGACCTGATGCGTTTGTTCTCGTCAGACCGTATTGCCGGTGTCATGGACAGACTTGGATTCAAGGAAGGTGAAATGATTGAACACAAGATGATTTCCAATTCCATCGAGCGTGCTCAGAAGAAAGTAGAAGAAAACAACTTCGGTATCCGTAAACGTTTGCTTGAATATGATGACGTGATGAACAAGCAGCGTGTCGCTGTCTATACGAAGCGCCGCCATGCCTTGATGGGTGAACGTATCGGTATGGATATTGTGAATATGATTTGGGATCGTTGTGTGTATGCAGTCGAATTGGGCGATTATGATAATGTGAAGATGGAAATGTTGCAGATTTTGGCAATGGAGCCTCCTTTCACAGAAGAAGAATTCAATGCGAAGAAGCAGGAAGATTTGGCAGAACTGACTTTCGAGGCAGCAATGGCCAACTTCAAACGCAAGACAGAACGTATGGCACAGATTGCCAACCCTGTTATCAAACAAGTATTCGAATTGCAAGGACACATGTATGAAAATATTATGATTCCTATTACAGACGGTAAACGTTTGTATAATATTTCTGTTAACCTGAAAGCTGCTTATGAAACAGAAGGTAAGGAAATTGTGAAGTCATTCGAGAAAGCCATCCTGCTGCATACCATCGATGATGCCTGGAAGGAAAACTTGCGCGAACTTGACGAGTTGAAACATTCTGTGCAAAATGCAAGCTATGAGCAGAAAGATCCGTTGTTAATCTTTAAATTGGAATCAGTGAACCTGTTTGATAATATGGTCAATAAGATTAATAACAATACCATTTCCGTATTGACTCGCGGACAGATACCTGTACAGGAGCCTGAGCAAGTGCGTGAAGCAGCTCCCGAACCGGCAGCTCCCCGTCAGCAATATAGAGAGGAAAAGCGTGACTTAAGTGACCCCGATCAGCAGGCAGCAGCCGGTCACGATACTCGTGAAGTAAAGCGTGAGCCGGTACGTGCAGAAAAGACAGTAGGCCGTAATGACCTGTGTCCGTGCGGAAGTGGTAAGAAGTATAAGAACTGCCACGGAAAAAATGACTGATAAATAGACAATTTCATAGAAACGTCTGAGCAGAATTTTCTGCTTAGACGTTTTTTTATTCCTTTTAACTAATAAGTTCCTGCAAATAGCTTATTTTTGTCCTAACAAGTAATATTGGTCAGATATGAATAAAACGATTTCATTAATAGCGATAGTAACCGGTTTGGTTTTGACTTCATGCGGAAGTTTGCAAACGATTTCTTTTGAACAGTTGCAGGCTGCCGATGTCAGTTTTCCTGATGCAGTGCGGAATGTGGCTGTGGTGAACAACATGCCTGCCTATAAAGTGGGAGACAGTCATGATGTGATTAGTATGGAACTGAAAGGAGATGGCAAAACAGCTGCCGAAGCTTTGGCGGAGGAAATAGCGAATGCTAATTACTTTGAGCAAGTCATTATTTGCGACTCTGCTTTGCGCGGGCAGGATACCGAACTTCGTGAAGATGTGATGCTGACTCAGGATGAGGTACAGAAATTGGCTGCCGATTTGGGCGTTGATTTAATATTCTCTTTCGACAGATTGGATATTCACACCAAACGGGGAGCTTTATTCATAGATACATTTGATGGAGGTTTTTCGGTAGATGCTGTGGATGGCATTGTGGCTCCCGTTATCAGAATATATATACCTTCTCGGGAGCGTCCTATGCTCAGTTTTAGTAAGCAAGATACTATTTCATGGGAAATTGAGCCTACCTTATCAGATAAAAAAATCGTAAAGGAGGCTTCGGAATACGCTGCTACCATGCCTGTCAATTATCTTCTTCCGCATTGGAGGGAGGTATCCCGTTTTTATTTTGACGGAGGCAATGTGAGGATGCGCGATGCCGGAGTGTATGTACGCGAGAATAATTGGGATAGTGCATTTGAGTTGTGGAAGCAGATATACGATAAGGGTAAAGGGCGCCAAAAAATGCGTGCAGCCTTTAATATAGGGCTATATTATGAAATGAAAGACAATCCTGCAACTGCTATAGAATGGGTGGAAAAAGCAGATAAACTGGCAAAAGCCGGTACGACAGAAGCTACTGTTATTGCTTTCTATTTATTGAAATTGAAGGAGCGTCAGGTCCAATTGCCTCAGTTAAACATACAAATGAATCGTTTCAAAGATAATTTTTAAGGAATAAATGTTGCAGGAAAGATTTTTTTTGTACTTTTGAATATAAATAATTAAATAAAATTGATTTTGGTATGAAACTCAGTGCACAGTCACATGCTTCTATTGTATCATCCCTTCAGGAAGCAATCGATAAATTTATTGCTGACGGAGAGAAAACAGTAGTTACCGATATTCATTTGCAGCCTAAACAGGATAGCGGTGAACTAGTATTATTTAATGATGATGACGAGGAATTGTCGCGTACCATAATCGAAGAGTGGGTGGATTATGATGGAGATGATTTTTATGCCATTGCCGAACGGATTCTGAGAGGAGAGCTCAATTGCTTGCAGGAATCTGGAAAGTTGGATAATCTTTGTATCATGAAGCCGTATTCTTTTGTGTTGGTAGATGAAGATAGAGAAACGGTAGCCGAACTTTTATTGGTGGATGATGAAGACACATTGTTATTAAACGATGAACTGCTTAAAGGATTAGACGAAGAACTGGATGCCTTTTTGAAAGATTTACTTGAGAAATAACCGATTATAAATGACGGGCATTCCTACTGACTGGTAATGAGAAAGTATGTTTCACACTTATCGGGAAGGTAATAATCTGTATTACAATAGCTTGGTGTGAAACGTAGGATGTGAATCTTACTTATCATAAGGAATAGTCCTAAAAAAACTCTTTCATCTTTTCAGAAAAGACCTTGGAGTTTTCCAAAAAGACCTTTGTATTTTCGGAAAACTCCAAGGTCTTTTTTCCTGTATAAAGAAATTCTTTCAGGAAGAATGCCGTTTGAAATACTGCTTCCTCATCCATCTGTCGAATAACAGAAATAAGAAAATAGTTATGGCAAACAAGAAGTAGAAAAAAGGAATCTGTATGTCGTGAGTTACCGAAGGAAGCATTGCTTGGATAAACTCTGTCAGGCTATCGCCCAAATAATAAATCACTCCTGCGATGCCACTGGCCAGTAAGAGCAAGGAGGCGATAATGGTTGCCCATAATGTTCTTTGTTCTATTTTCTTTTCATGAAGTCGAGCGGCTTCTTCTACTTTCTGCATGGTGCGGAAAGTAAAGTTGGTGGACAGCCGAAACTGAGGTTGTTCCTTTATTGCCCTTTTCAATCCTTTATCTTTTAGTCCTTCGTTCATAGTTTTTCATTGGTTATAAGTACATACAATTTTTTGCGTATACGGTGCAATTTCACTTTTGTGTTGCTTTCTGTCATTCCCAGTATGAGAGCAATTTCGCTGACAGGCTTGTCCTCCATATAAAATAAGGTAATGACGGCCCGTTCGTCTGCATCAAGCTTTTTCATGGCTTTGTTCAGTTTGGCTATCTGTACCTCGCTCTCATCATTCAGCGTATCATCTATTTGTTCGTCCGAAATGTTGGCAAGCAGCGTATCATCCATGTCAAATAAGTCGTATTTTTTCTTTCGTACGGCCGAAATTGCAGTATTGTAAGCGATGCGGTATATCCACGTCGAAAAGTTGCTTTCCGCTTTGAATGAAGATAAGTGCCGGAAGGCTTTGAGGAAGGTATCTTGTGTAAGCTCTTCTGCATCTTCCTGGCTGACAACGATACGAACAATCAAGGTAAATACCTGCTGACCGTATTTGTCCAGAAAATATTCATAGCGGGAAGTCTTTCCTTCCAATACATCTTGAATGATATGTGCTTCGTCGTATTCCATTTCACTTCTTTAGACGCATGCATATAGATAAGGTTACACTTTTGAAATAAAAAATATTTTTTGCCGTAAAGTTGTAACCTGACCGGAGATGCGGCGTCTAAAGGGTACAAAGGAACAAAATTAATAACTTAAATAGAAACGATTATGATGGATTTTATTATGGTGCCTACTATTCTGGCCATTATCACTTTGGGAATTTACAAGCTGTTTGAACTGTTTGTCTGCAAAAAGGAACGTTTGACTATTATTGAAAAGATGGGAGAGAAGTTTACTCCCGATATGCTGGAGCATAAGATTAACTTTTCTTCGATTGGAAACTTCTCTTTTTCGGCTTTGAAGTTGGGATGTTTGCTTACAGGAATGGGACTGGGACTACTGGTCGGTTATGTGATTTGTGCCGCTACTATAAACGGTTATACCGGAACTGTAGATATTGGTTACAGAATGAATGATGTCGCTTCACTTATTTATGGAGCCTGTGTCCTTTTGTTGGGAGGTGTAGGTTTATTGGTGGCTTTTGTCGTCGAAATGAACATGAATAAGAAATAAGAGCTAGGAACAGCACAACACAACACATTAAAAAAGGGAATGTGTCAAAACCAAACCGACCTATCCCATCGTCAGCTGTAGGGGCAGGGTTTGCCTGCCCGAAGACACAAAGCAAACTGTTTTCGGGCGAGCGAACCTCGCCCCTACGAACTAAACGACAGCATCATCAACGTTTTGACACAACCCCTTTTTTAAAGGTTATTCTTTAACTTCTCGTTTTTAGACCGGAACAGAGTCACCTTGGGTTAGTATCCGAAAATCTCTTCCTGAGTAAGTTCCTCAATTGGAGCTATGGTTTTCAGTGCTTCCATGTCCAGCTCTTTCTTGTCACCCAATATGCAATAAGTATAGGTGCGGTCTTTCATCCATTTCTTTTGGAAATCGATAACGTCTTGCAGAGTCATTTTCTGTACATCATTGTACTGTTTGATGCGTTTGTCGACGTTCATACCCATATCTTGAGCATAAATGTATGACCAAAGGATATTATCCTTGATAATGCGGTCGGTGCGCAGACGGGAAATGATACCTTCTTTTGCCAGTTTGAAAGCAGCTTCCGATTCCGGCATATTATTGATGATATCATTGAAAGTCTTGATGGCATCCATCATCTTGTCATTCTGGGTAGCTATCTGGGTTTGCACGGTATATGGATAGATGACTTTGCCACCTGTCACGATTCCTGCCCATGCCGAATAAGCCAAACCGCGTGATTCGCGCATCTCCTGGAAGACAATGGAGTTCATGCCGCCACCGAAGTATTCATTGTACAAACTACGGATAGGTTCAACTTCCGGGTTAAATTTTTCCCCGCGATTGGAATACTGTACCATATAAATCTGTTTTGCTTCGTATGGAGCAATCAACACCTTATTGGAAGGAGTGGGTTGCATCACAAATTTCTTGCCGGCAGGAATATCTTGTAGCTGTGCAGGAACTTTATGATATTTATTCAATACGTCGGTCAACTCTTGTTCTGAACTGGGCCCATAATACATGATGCGATGTTTGAACGAAGTCAGTTTATGGATGCGGTCGGTCAGTTCCGATGGATTCATATTTTGCAATTCTTCTGTAGACAACAAATTGCGTGTGGCTGATTCTTTACCATAAACAGCGTATGTCAGCAGGCGTATGAAGTTTTGCATTTGGTTTAATTTGGCATCCGTGCGTGACTTCAGGATGTTCTTCACCATATTGTCGTAAGCCGTCTTGTCGGGTTGTGCGTCAGCCAATATCTTCTCGAATAATTCGATAGCCTGAGGAAGATTTTCGTTCAATCCTGAAAGAGTGATATAAGTGCGGTCGTCACCCGGAGACACATTGAATGAACAAGCCAAGCCATAGAACTTACTGTTTAATTGTTCCAGTGTCATATCCGAAGTGCCGAGGAATCTCAGATATTGTGCTGCTGTTCCCAGTTTCTTATCATTATTGTTACCCATTTCGAATATATAGCGCAGATAGAATAAGTCATTGGTGGTGTTCTGTTTGTAAAGAACAGGAACATCCTTGTTCCACGCGAACTGATCCATATCTTTGTTGTAATCGATAAACACAGGTTCTATCGGTTGCACTTTGCTTCCTTGCACTTCTTTCAGGAAATTGCTGGCAGCATCGCGGTTCATGACAATAGGAGTGATTTCCGGCTTAGAGATTTTCTTTTCGTTCGGGTCTTTTCCTGTTTTTTTATAGATAATGGCATAATTACTGTCTGTGAAGTACTTGTTGGCAAAGGCAACAATGTCGGCTTTGGTCAGTTTTGACATGCGTTCCAGTGCGGTCACTTCGTCTGCCCAGTCGGTTCCGTTCACAAAGGACTGAACAAACATATCGGCACGAATGCTATTGTATTCCAGTTGCTGTATCTGGTATTTCTTGAAGTTATTGATGTTGGCTTGCAACATATTTTCATCAAAGTCACCGGATTTCAGTTTGGCTATTTCGCCCAAGAACAAATCCTTCACTTCGTCCAGGGTCTGTCCTTCTTTGGTACGTCCCTGCATGATGAAAGCACAGTAGTCCGACAAATTATAAACATAAGCATAGGCTCCCAATACTTTTTGTTGCTGGTTGAGGTTGATGTCCATCAGACCGGCTTTGCCGTTGTTCATAATCTGGCTGACAATTTGCAGCGTTTCATATTCTTTGCTTGCCGAACCGGGGAATCTCCATGCCAATGTCACAGATTCGGCATCGGGACCGAGCACTTCGCGTACTATGGGCTCGGTAATCGGTGTTTCCGGTTTGACGGTCAGCTTCGGCAGATTGGGGTTAGGCTTCATATCGCCGAAGTACTTGTCGATGGTGGCAATCATTTCATCAGGATTGAAATCACCCGACAGACAGATGGCCATATTGTTGGGCACATACCAAGTTTTATAATAATTCTTGATGTTGGTGATGGAAGGATTCTTTAAGTCGTCCTGTGTACCTAGCACGGTCTGTGTACCATATGGATGGTGTGGGAAGAGTGCTGCCAACATGGTTTCGCTCACCTTGCGGGGATCTTGTGTGAGAGACATGTTCTTTTCTTCGTAAACTGTTTCAAGCTCGGTATGGAAACCGCGTATAATGCTGTTCTTGAAACGGTCAGCCTGTATCTTTGCCCAATTCTCTACCTGATTGGAAGGAATGTCTTCGGTATAGCAAGTTACATCGAAGCTGGTATATGCATTGGTTCCGTTGGCTCCGATGGCTGCCATCAGTTTGTCATATTCATTGGGAATGGCATATTTTGAAGCTTCGTATGACAGACTGTCGATAACATGATAGATGGCTTTGCGCTGAGCTTCATCCGTTGTTTTGCGATACACTTCAAATTGTTGTTCAATCCGGTCGAGCAACGGACGTTCTGCTTCATAGTTCTGTGTACCGAAGTGTGTGGTTCCTTTAAACATCAGGTGCTCAAAGTAGTGTGCCAAACCGGTGGTTTCTGCCGGGTCATTCTTTCCGCCCACGCGTACGGCAATGTAGGTTTGGATACGCGGAGTCTCTTTGTTTACGGTCATATAGACCTTCAGTCCATTATCCAATGTGTAGATACGTGCTTTTAACGGGTCATTGGGGACTGTGGTGTAGCGATAGTCCTTGGGAGCGGCGCTACTGATACTTGCCGAAAACAGAAGAAACAACGACAAGCATGCAAGTTTTGTCAGTTTGTTCATAAGTATTTAATTTAAAGTGATTGTAACAAAGGTAAGAATAAGTTTGTGATATTTTCTTTTTGAAATGATTTATTAACAGATAAATTAAAAAAAGAGAGGTGCGACTCCGAAGAGTGCACCTCCCTATTTTAAACAGTTTGCTCTGCCGTTTATTTTTTCAGAGCGGCTATGCTTTCCTTCAATGAAGCAATCTTGCTTTCGGCATCAGCCTGCTTTTTGCGTTCCATGTCGATGACATTTGCCGGAGCCTTGCTGACGAACTTTTCGTTGCTCAGCTTCTTCAATACGCTTTGCAGGAAACCTTCCTGATATTTAAGGTCGGCTTCCAGTTTGGCCAATTCTTCTTCTACATTAATCATGCCTCCCAGCGGAATGAAGTATTCTGTGGTTCCCACCATGAATGAAGCAGCGCCTTCGGGCTTCTCATTGACAATGCTGACGGTGGTCAGGTTACCCATTTTCTTCACTACTTCGGCATAAGACATAAGGAATGTATTTTCACCCATTACCTGCATTTCCAATGCTTCTTTTTGAGCAATGTTCTTTTGCAGGCGGATGTTACGGATGCCTGAGATGACTTCCTTTAACTGGTCGAATGTATTGCACAATTGAATGCTCTGCTCCGGATTTCTGTCTGCGTATGATTCCATTTGTGCAGTCATGATGCTTTCACCTTCCTTGCGGTCGTAAATATGTTGCCACAACTCTTCGGTGATGAACGGCATGAACGGATGAAGTTGTCTCAACAATACATCGAAGAAGTGTAACGTCGCTTCATAGGTCTTTTTGTCAATCGGTTGTCCGTAAGCCGGCTTAATCATTTCGAGATACCAGCTTGAGAATTCGTCCCAGAACAGTTTGTACACCGCCATCAGTGCTTCGCTCAGACGGTATTTGCTGAACAAATCGTCTATTTCGGCAGATACCTTGACGAGCAGACTGTCGAACCATCTGGTTGCCAGTTGTGCATATTCGGGCTGCTCGATGTCGGCTACTTCCCATCCTTTTACCAAGCGGAATGCATTCCATATTTTATTGTTGAAGTTACGTCCCTGTTCGCAAAGTGTATCATCAAATAAAATATCATTTCCGGCAGGAGCAGACAACATCATACCCATACGCACACCGTCGGCACCATATCTTTCAATTAAGTCCAACGGGTCGGGTGAGTTACCCAATGACTTGGACATCTTGCGTCCCAGCTTGTCACGAACGATACCGGTGAAGTAAACATTCTTAAACGGCATGTCGCCTTTGTATTCGTAGCCTGCCATAATCATTCGGGCTACCCAGAAGAAGATAATATCCGGACCGGTCACCAAATCGCTGGTGGGATAGTAGTAGTTGATTTCTTCGTTGTTCGGATCATTGATGCCGTTAAACAGCGAGATAGGCCACAACCATGAAGAGAACCAAGTGTCCAGACAATCTTCATCCTGACGTAGGTCTTCCGCTTTCAGGTTGGCGTCGCCGGTTTTTTCCTGAGCCAGTTTCACGGCTTCTTCGGTCGTTTCGGCTACCACATAGCCGCCTTGAGGCAGGAAGTAGGCCGGGATGCGGTGTCCCCACCACAATTGGCGGCTGATACACCAGTCCTTGATGTTTTCCAACCAGTTCTTGTATGTGTTTTTATACTTGGCAGGATAGAATTTCAGTTCATCGTTCATCACCGGCGGCAATGCCATATCAGCAAAGTGCTGCATCTTGAGGAACCATTGCATAGACAGTTTCGGCTCGATGGCTACATTGGTGCGCTCGGAGAATCCTACCTTATTGGTATAAGCTTCTACCTTTTCCATCAGACCGGCTTCCTGCAAGTCCTTTTCGATTTGAGCGCGGACATCAAAACGGTCCATGCCTACATATAGTCCGGCAGCTTCGCTCAGCGTTCCGTTATCATTGAAGATATCGATACTGGGCAGGTTGTACTTTTCTCCCAGCATATAGTCGTTCACATCGTGTGCGGGAGTAACTTTCAAGCATCCTGTACCAAACTCAATGTCTACATAATCGTCTTCAATGACCGGAATTACACGGCCTACCAACGGAACAATCACTTTTTTGCCGCTCAGCCAACGGTTCTTCACGTCGTTGGGGTTGATACACATGGCGGTATCTCCCATGATGGTTTCGGGACGGGTGGTTGCTACTACGGCATATCGTCTGCCTTGTTCGTCACGGTGAACAACTTCGCCTTCGGCTCCGGTTTCGCCCGACATATCGTCATCGGCTACATAATATCTCAGGTAATACAGTTTGCTGTGCTCTTCCTTATATATCACTTCTTCATCGCTGAGGGCGGTCAGTGCCTTCGGGTCCCAGTTTACCATACGCACGCCGCGATAAATCAACCCTTTGTTGTAAAGGTCGACAAACACCTTGATAACGCTTTTGCTGCGTTCTTCGTCCATGGTGAAGGCTGTGCGATCCCAGTCACACGATGCACCCAGCTTGCGGAGCTGTTTCAGGATGATGCCTCCGTGCTCGTCAGTCCAGTCCCAAGCGTGTTTCAGAAACTCATCGCGGGTGAGGTCGGTTTTTTTAATGCCTTGTTGAGCCAGTTTGTTCACCACTTTGGCTTCGGTGGCGATGGAAGCATGGTCTGTTCCCGGCACCCAGCAGGCATTCTTTCCTTCCATGCGTGCACGGCGTACCAATATATCCTGAATGGTATTGTTTAGCATGTGTCCCATGTGGAGCACTCCCGTTACGTTAGGGGGCGGAATGACGACTGTGTAAGGTTCACGTCCGTCGGGTTTTGAACTAAAGAGTTTGTTGTCCAGCCAATACTGGTACCATTTTCCCTCCACGTCAGCGGGATTGTACTTACTTGCTAATTCCATTTTTATATTCTGTTTATTTAATTGATTATCGCATAATTGACTGCAAAATTAATAAAAGTCGTTGGAATATTATGTACTTTTGCATCACAAAATGATTTTTAGATAAATAGATTATGCATACAAGAAAAGAACAGATGGAAGCGTTCGGACGCTTTCTGGATATTTTGGACGAGTTGCGGGAGAAATGCCCGTGGGACCGCAAGCAGACGAATGAGAGCCTCCGCCCCAATACAATCGAAGAAACTTACGAACTGTGTGATGCCTTGATGAAGGATGACAAGAAAGATATCTGCAAAGAATTGGGCGATGTGTTGCTGCATGTGGCTTTCTATGCCAAGATAGGCAGCGAGACCGGTGATTTTGATATAAAAGATGTGTGTGACCGTCTTTGTGAAAAGCTGATTTTCCGTCATCCGCATGTCTTTGGTGAGGTAAAAGCCGATACAGCCGAAAAGGTGACTGAGAACTGGGAACAATTGAAGATGAAGGAGAAAGACGGTAATAAGATGGTGCTGAGCGGTGTTCCTTCCGCGCTGCCTTCATTGATTAAGGCTTACCGCATTCAGGACAAGGCTCGTAATGTGGGATTCGACTGGGAAGAGCGTTCGCAAGTCTGGAGTAAGGTGAAAGAAGAGATAGGCGAGTTTGAAGCGGAAGTGGAGAATATGGATAAGGAGAAGGCGGAGGCGGAGTTTGGTGATGTGATGTTCAGCCTGATTAATGCTGCCCGTCTGTATAAGATTAACCCGGATAATGCGTTGGAACATACGAATCAAAAGTTCATTCGTCGCTTTAATTATCTGGAAGAGCATACCATCAAGCAAGGTAAAGAGCTGAAGAATATGACGTTGGAGGAAATGGATGCCATTTGGAATGAAGCGAAAAGTAAAGGATTATAACTCGTTTTTTCTCTTCGAAAATCATCGTTGGAGGTATGGATTTACACGTACGTACGCGTGAGGCGATACATACGTATGTGTGAGGCGATACGTACGTATGCGTAGCCCTATACATACGTACGTATAATGCCACACGTACTAACGTGTGATTTTTTGCATGCCGGGCATCTTTTTCAATGGTTTCATCCTCATGTTTTTTACTTCAAGGAATGCCGGCCGGTGCAATCTGCACATAATCCTTTCAATACATAATTGACCGAGTTGACCGTGAATCCCTGTGGAAGTGTAACCATAGGAATATGAATGCTTTTCAGGCAAAAGGTGCGATGGCACTTTTCACAATAAAAGTGGGTATGGAGGTCGTCTACTTCACAATTACAGTCATTGCTGCAAACGGCATATTTCAGAGAGCCCGAACCGTCGTCTATGGCATGGATGAGATGATGTGTCAGGAATAGGGTAATAGTGCGATAGATGGTAGATTTGTCTACGGTATCTAAATCGTTTTCCAAATCCAATAAGGAAAAAGCTTCTTTGTGCTGCATCATTGTTTTCAGAATCAAAAGCCGTATGGCGGTTGGCTTTATTTCCCGTAGCGCTAATTTCTTTAAATATAGTTTTTCGTCCATCATAGTGTTTTTATTGATGAAACAAAGATAGCAAAAATAAGATGCAACTAATTTGCAAATTATGTATTATCTTTACCTCGTTATTTATATAAAGCGATATGAAAAGACAATTTTTTACTCTATTGGCCGGTCTTTTGTGTCTGTCAGGAAGTGTGGCGCAGGCGGCAAAAGTGGATACGCTGTCTGTGCGCAGCAATGCTATGAACAAGAATGTAACAGTGTTGACGGTACGTCCCGATAAGGCAGTGGGCGGAGAGAAGTGTCCGGTAATTTACTTGTTGCATGGGCACGGTGGAAATGCTTTTACATGGATGACGATAAAACCTGATTTACCTCAAATAGCCGACCGGGAAGGTATCATCTTTGTGTGTCCTGATGGTAAAAACAGTTGGTATTGGGATAGTCCTCGTAATAAGGATTATCGGTATGAGAGTTTTGTTGCCAAAGAATTGGTGGAATATATAGATAAGAACTTTGCCACAAAAGCTGATAGAAGCGGACGAGTCATCACAGGATTGAGTATGGGTGGTCATGGGGGAATGTGGCTCTCCATCCGCCATCAAGATATTTTTGGCGGAGGGGGCAGCATGAGTGGCGGACTGGATATCCGTCCGTTTCCCGATAGTTGGAACATGAAGGCCCGGCTCGGTGAATATGCTTCTAATAAAGAAGTATGGGATAATCATACCGTTATCAATCAGTTGGATAGACTGAAAGATGGCAGCCTGGCCATTATTATCGACTGTGGTGCGGATGATTTCTTTTTGCAGGTAAACAAGGCTGCTCACGAAGCATTATTGAAGCGGGGAATCGGGCATGACTTTATCATACGGCCCGGAGCGCATAATCCCCGATATTGGAATAACGCGATAGACTATCAGGTTTTGTTTTTCAAGAAATTCTTTAATAAATCAAAATAAGAGATGGATAAGATTGTTTTTATCACAGGAGCTTCCAGCGGTATCGGTGCCGGATGCGCCCGTAAGTTTGCTTCACAGGGGGCAAGCTTGATTTTAAATGCCCGTAATGAAGAGAAATTGTCAGCACTGAAAGAGGAGTTGGAGCAGCAGTATGGAGCTAGAGTATGCTTGCTTCCTTTTGATGTGCGCGACCGTAAAACGGCGGCTGAGGCGTTGGCTTCATTACCCGATGAATGGAAAGCGATTGATATTCTGATTAATAATGCCGGATTGGTTATCGGAGTGGATAAAGAACATGAGGGTAATTTGGATGAATGGGACATCGTGATTGATACGAATATCAAGTCATTATTGGCTATGACCAGGCTGGTAGTGCCCGGCATGGTGGCACGCGGCAGGGGGCATATCATCAATATCGGTTCGATAGCAGGAGACGCTGCTTATGCGGGAGGTAGTGTTTACTGTGCAACAAAGGCGGCCGTGAAAGCACTGTCCGATGGCTTGCGTATTGATTTGGTAGATACTCCGTTGCGAGTGACTAATATTAAACCGGGATTGGTCGAAACTAATTTTTCGGTAGTCCGTTTTCGTGGTGATAAAGATAAGGCAGATAATGTATATAAAGGTATTCGTCCATTGACCGGTGACGATATTGCAGAAACTGTTTATTTTGCAGCTTCGGTTCCCGAGTATATGCAGATTGCCGAAATGTTGGTGATGCCTACTTATCAGGCTACCGGAACCATTGTTTCCCGCAATTAATCACAAAAAGTTAAGATACGAATTATTTCTATCAGAAAGGCGGCTCCTGCAAAAAGAAGCCGCCTTTGTTCATTCTCGTTTACCTTTTTACCTTAAAAATAAATTATAATTCGATAATAAGGGATTGACGAGCACCTACGGTCATATTCCGTGTGAGGTCAATCTTTTTGCCACTGACAAGTTCTTTTCCGCTTTTTGAGTCGTTAGTCATCATACGATAGTATTTGTTGGCTACTACTTGTTCAGTGTTTGTACTGTTTAGGACAATGAGTTCAGTTTTCCCAGAATTAGTACGTGCGTACATGTATATTCCGTGTTGGGGAATGTGGTACTTAACTGTTTTCTTTTCCATCTTCTTTTAATTTAGTTTGGTTTTACGGCGGCAAATTTATATGTTTTTCAGCATACTTTATGTAATTAATCGTTCAAAATTCACAATAAATCATTCATTTCTTAATCTATATCAATAAAAAAATCCTCTTCCACCCATAGGTAGAAGAGGATTTCCTATATTGTATTTCAATGAATTACATCAAGAATCCAAGTAAAATACCTGCTGCTACGGCAGAACCGATTACACCGGCCACGTTAGGTCCCATGGCGTGCATTAGCAGGTAGTTGGTAGGATCGTATTCCAAACCGATAACCTGAGAGATACGTGCCGAGTCGGGAACGGCAGATACACCGGCATTACCGATAAGCGGATTAATCTTATTATCCTTGCCCAGTACCAGATTGAATATCTTCACGAAGATAACACCTGAAGCAGTGGCAATGATGAATGACAATGCACCCAGTGCGAAAATCAGGATAGAGTCAAGAGTAAGGAACTCTGAAGCCTGAGTGGAAGCACCTACTGTCAATCCCAGCAAGATGGTGATGGTGTCAATCAGCGGACCGCGGGCAGTTTCTGCCAAACGACGGGTTACACCGCTTTCTTTCAATAAGTTACCGAAGAAAAGCATACCCAACAAAGGCAGGCCGGACGGAACCAGAAAACAGGTGAGTAACAAACCGATGATGGGGAACATTACTTTTTCTGTATGAGACACGGCACGCGGTGGTTTCATACGAATCAAACGTTCGTGCTTGGTAGTGAGCAGACGCATGATAGGTGGCTGGATGACCGGTACCAACGCCATATACGAATAGGCTGATACCGCAATCGCCCCCATCAGGTTAGGCGCCAGTTTGGATGAAAGGAAGATGGCAGTCGGACCGTCCGCACCACCGATGATACCGATAGCACCGGCTTGCATCGGGTCGAAGCCCATGGCCAACGCAATCATGTATGCACCGAAGATACCAAACTGTGCGGCAGCACCAATCAACATCAGCTTGGGATTGGAAATCAATGCCGAGAAGTCGGTCATTGCACCGATACCGAGGAAGATGAGCGGCGGATACCATCCCGAAGTAACTCCTTGATACAGAATGTTGAGTACAGACCCTTCTTCATAGATACCGACTTTAAGTCCGGCTTCCATGTTGAAAGGAATATTACCGATTAAGATACCGAAACCGATAGGAATCAGCAGCATCGGCTCAAATTCCTTGGCTACTGCCAAGTATATAAATAACAAGCCGAAAAAGATCATGACGATATGGCCGAACGTAGCGTTGGCAAATCCCGTATAGGTCCAGAAATCGGCAAGGTTATTTCCAATAAAATTAATAAATTCTCCCATATTATTCAATAATTACGAGGTCAGTACCTTCGAGAACGGATTCTCCTTTGCTCACGTTGATAGCGGTAATTTTACCGTCTTTGTCAGCATTGATGTTGTTTTCCATTTTCATGGCTTCAAGGATAATGATGGTTTGTCCTTTCTTCACCGCATCGCCGACATTCACTTTAATGTCGAGGATAACACCCGGAAGCGGAGATTTAACGCCCGATTTTCCGGAGGAAGGAGCAGCCGGTTTAACAACTGTCGTGGTAGGAGCAGCCGGTGTTGTAGCTACAGGGCGGACTACAGGTTTTACAACGGCTTTAGGAGCCTTTTCCATTTCAACTTTGTAAGGAGTGCCATTTACTTCAACATGGGCGATATTGTCTTCTATATCTCCAATGGCTACCTTATATACATTACCATTGATTTTATATTTATATTCTTTCATCGTTTAATCTTTTTATTTGGTGATTTACTTTTTGTGGGGAGTTTCGCGCAAGGTGTAAATCTTAGAACTCCATGGTGAATAACTGCGTTTGACACGGGTGATGGTAAGAACAGTTTCTTCCACATCGTGTACATCGCTTTGCATTTCGTGCATTGCCATGGCAATAGCAGCAAAAACTTCACCCGGAGCTTCACCCAGTTTCTTTTCTTTAGCTTCCTTTTTATCTGTGATTCCTTTTACTTTCATTGCATTGCGCTTGCTGAGGCTGACAGAAGCTTTTCCAATTAATTTAAAAGAAATAAAGAGTAACAGTAAACCAAAGAATACTACACTCATAGCAGAAATAGCCATACCGATGCCGATACCGTCATGTTCTTCGAATTTTTCCATCTTTGCATGACTGTTGATGGTCTTGTTGTTTGTACTTGGAGTGACATATTTTTCGGGACTTCCGCCTTTTACTTCCCATTCTTCGGCAGCGTCACTGACGCGTGCGTATGATTGGTTCACACTCAATACACCGGCAGGTACTACAATCTGATCAAGTAACTTTTTCCCTGAATCATAAAGACCGATCCAATTCTCTGTTGCGGCATTCAGTGTAAAGTTAGTGTGGAAAGTACCCCGGTTGGGTTCACCGTCAGCCCAGAACAAAGCATGTTGGCGAGGTTTAACCAATGTCATGACATCACCTTTAGGGATGAAATAGGTGGCAGTGTCACCCGGCTGGTTACTGACTTTCAGCAAGCAACCGGCAAGGTCTGCGCTGCCAAATGACCTGTTGAATATTTCAATCCATGCGCTATGTACCCCATAGTCGTCCTGAAAGTTGCTTTCATTTTCAATCAGCACCTCATTCAGCAACAGCTTACTGTTTGATTTTCGTTCTCCACAAGAACTTAATCCCACCATCAGCAGCAGAGAAAGGAATATTCCGATTTTAGTTTTATTCATAATCGTTCTTGTTTTAATGTAAAAAGCCTGATTACAATGGAATATTTCCATGCTTCTTAGCCGGGTTAGTTAATTTCTTAGTCTGCAACTGCTGTAAAGCACGAATGATGCGGAAACGTGTGTTGCGCGGTTCAATCACGTCATCAATGTAACCATATTTAGCTGCATTATAAGGATTAGCAAACAGTTTGGTATATTCAGCTTCTTTTTCTGCCAGGAATTGGGCGGGATTTTCCTGATCTTTTGCTTCGCGTGCAAACAATACTTCTACTGCGCCTGCACCACCCATTACTGCAATTTCGGCTGTGGGCCATGCATAGTTCATGTCACCGCGAAGTTGCTTACAGCTCATTACAATGTGAGAACCGCCGTATGATTTACGCAACGTAATAGTTACCTTGGGCACAGTAGCTTCGCCGTAAGCATACAGCAACTTGGCACCATGTAAGATAACGCCATTGTATTCTTGTCCTGTACCCGGAAGGAAGCCCGGAACGTCTACCAGTGATACAATGGGAATATTGAAGGCATCGCAGAAACGAACGAAACGTGCGCCCTTGCGAGAAGCGTTGCTGTCAAGTACCCCTGCCAGGTATTTCGGCTGATTGGCAACAATACCTACAGACTGACCGTTGAAACGGGCAAAGCCGATGATAATGTTTTTGGCATAATGAGGTTGAATTTCAAGAAATTCGCCATTGTCCACGATAGCACTGATTACTTCGTACATATCGTAAGGTTTGTTGGGGCTGTCGGGAATAATCTCGTTCAAGGAATCTTCCAAGCGATCGATTGGGTCTGTACAGTCTGCATAAGGAGCTTCTTCAAGATTGTTTTGCGGAATATAACTCAATAATTTGCGAATCAGGGCCAAACCTTCTTCCTCTGTCTGAGCAGTAAAGTGAGTTACACCGGATTTAGTAGAGTGTACACTTGCACCCCCTAAGTTTTCCTGGCTTACATCTTCTCCTGTTACGGTCTTTACAACTTTCGGACCGGTCAGGAACATATAAGAAGTGCCTTCCATCATCAGTGTGAAGTCTGTCAAAGCGGGAGAATAAACAGCACCACCGGCACACGGACCGAAGATACCCGAAATTTGAGGAATAACACCTGATGCCATGATATTACGCTGGAATATTTCAGCATAACCGGCAAGTGCATTGATACCTTCCTGAATACGTGCACCACCCGAGTCGTTGATACCGATGACCGGAGCACCCATTTTCATGGCTTGGTCCATAATTTTACATATTTTCATAGACATTGTTTCTGACAAAGAACCGGCAGAAACAGTAAAGTCCTGAGCGAATATATAAACTAAACGTCCTTCGATGGTACCGCAACCGGTAACTACACCGTCACCCGGATAATGCTTCTTTTCCATACCGAAGTTGGTGCATCTGTGTTCAACGAACATGTCCATTTCTTCGAAGCTTCCTTCGTCTAATAACATTGCAATACGTTCGCGGGCTGTATATTTTCCTTTTTCGTGCTGTTTGGCAATCGCTTTTTCACCACCGCCGAGACGTGCTGTTGCGCGGCGTTCGATAAGCTCTTTAATTTTTTCAAGTTGATTACTCATCTTTGTTTTACTGATTAAGTTATTATTTGAGGAGAGTATTGTTATTCCTAATCTGCGGTTATCACACCGATTAGGGTTTCTCACAAAGTTCTGTTAACACACCAAGCGTTGACTTTGGATGTAAAAAGGCAATGTTCAAGCCTTCTGCACCTTTGCGCGGCGCCTTGTCAATCAAACGTATACCTGTGGCTTCAGCTTCAGCCAAAGCATTGGCAACACCGTCTTCTACTGCGAAAGCCAGGTGATGCATGCCACCGTTGCCATTGTTTTTTTCAATGAACTTTGCAATAGTACTTTCGGGACTGGTTGGTTCCAGCAACTCTATTTTGACGTCACCTACTTTCAGGAAAGCAGTTCTTACCTTTTGGTCTTCTACAGTTTCGATGTTGTAACATTTCAGGCCTAATACGTTTTCATAATACGGTAGGGCTTCTTCGATGCTCTTTACAGCGATACCCAAATGTTCGATGTGTGAGATTTTCATGATCTTATAATTTAAATGTTTGGTATAATTCTAATGTTTTTCAGATAAAACTGCACAAAGAAAGTAAATTCGGGCTAAATAAAGAAATATTTCTTCAATTTTATTTCTTTTGGAAGGGATGCTTCATAGCAGGTTAAGCAAAAAGTAAGTCTTAATTGTTTTGCAGCTAAATATACATGCGGCATAAAAGGTTGTTTAACCACTTCCAACGGAAGCGGAACCAGCGGCGGGTACTACTTTGTTTGCCACCGAAGCGGAGGATGAATTCACGGTAACCGTGCTTCTTGAATGGGAGTCCGGCATCCATAAACTCAAAATGTTCATATCCTTCTTCCCGGGCATAGGTGAGGGCAGCCCAAACTGCTAATACACCGGGATATAAAAAGGCGTATGTCTTGCGCATGCCTCCTGAAAACCAAAGATATGCATTGCCATTAGAAAATACGCAAACCGATCCTCCGATAATTTTATCTTTGTATTTGACCAAAAAGATTTTTGCCATTTCTTTGTCGGGGCGTTGCCATGTCAAAAGACGGAAAAAGTTAAGATCGGGAAAGTGTTTTCTTACTTGAGAAGAGTAGGCTTTCTTCAGCATTTTGGAGAAGAGTGTGATATCTTTATCATTGTCTGCCACTTCTATATAAGCCCCGTTCTTTAAAGCCTTGTTTATTTGTCTTTTACGGGAGACACTCAGTCGCTCCAACGGAGTCCGGCTATGTAGCGAATTGTATACTCTTAACCAGTTGATGGGGAAATATTTGTTTTTCCTGAATGCTTTGTAGCCAAATAGCGGGTTGTCTAAATTGCGAAACTCTATCAGAAAAGATTTTTGCAATACTTCATGGGTAAGATGTTCTAATATATAGCTGAAGAGTTCTTCCCGATTCTGAGTTTCATCAAAATATTCTCCATTGCCATATATTTCACAACGCTTGATGATGGAAGGTGGGAAAAGGCGTACGCTTTTTCGGATGACGGCAAGTAGTTTGGCTACCGGGCGTTCTTCTAAATAGGCAACTATGAGTATAGGTTCATACCCACGGGTTAATTCGTACACACGAAATAGCTCCGTAGAATTGAAAATTGTATATCCCGGCAATGCCGGAATGGAATTTCCTTTGCGATATGTGGTTAGTCTTATCGGCATCTTCTTCGCAAATTTATTATTTTTTGTTTAGCAATCCATATTCTAATTGTATATTTGTGCAGAAAAATAAATAACTGAAAAGATTATGGAACAATTTAGTGACTTAATAAAGAACAGGCGTAGTATGCGGAAGTTCACAGGCGAGGAAGTGAATCAGGAGGAAGTTGTAACTTTATTAAAAGCAGCGTTGATGTCTCCATCGTCCAAGCGCAGTAATTGTTGGCAGTTTATAGCAGTGGACGATAAAGAAACATTGGAGAAACTTTCTCATTGCAAGGAGATGGGGGCTGCTTTCCTGGCAGAGGCTGCATTGGCTATCGTAGTAATGGCTGACCCTTTGGCTAGTGATGTCTGGATTGAGGATGCTGCAATAGCTTCTATTATGATTCAGTTGCAAGCGGAAGACTTGGGGTTGGGAAGCTGCTGGGTGCAGGTCCGCGAGCGTTTCACTGCTACCGGGATGCCTTCCGGAGAATATGTACACGAGGTATTGGATATTCCTTTGCAGTTGCAGGTTGTTTCTATTATTGCTGTCGGACATAAAGGCATGGAGCGTAAACCTTTTAATGAAGAGCATTTGCAATGGGAAAAAGTTCATATCAACAAATACGGAGGTAAATAGAAGTGGCTGTAAATCATAAGGATACTTATAAGGCTTCTGCAATATTCCTGATAGTAATGGGAATACTTTATTTGGTTGATAAGTTGATAGGCTTTGCTTCATACGGATTGCCTTGGGTGATGCAGAAGGATAACTTATTGCTATATGCGGCAGTTATTTTTTTATGGTTTAAAACTGACAAGTCGGTAGGTATTGTTTTGGCAGGCATCTGGTTAATATTGAATATTGGTCTTGTGATAGCTTTGCTGGGACAAATGTCTGCCTATCTGTTGCCGGCAGCTTTGTTGATTATAGGAGTGATTTTATATTTGGTTTCTACCCGATGATAAAAAAGATAGTTTTGATAGGTGCCGGAAACGTGGCTACTCATTTGGGAAGTGCGTTGTGTGGGGCAGGCTGTGATGTGGTGCAAGTATACAGTCGGACAAAAGAGTCGGCTATGGAATTGGCTGATAAACTTTCGGCCGAATATACTGTTTCTGTTGATGGTATTCGGTGTGATGCCGATATGTATATTGTAGCGTTGAAGGACTCTGCTTTGCAGGAATTGTTGCCTATGTTGGTGAAAGGCAGGGAACAGGCTTTCTTTGTACATACGGCGGGCAGTATGCCTATGGACATTTGGAAGGGATATTTATCCCATTACGGAGTTTTTTATCCTATGCAAACGTTTAGTAAACAGCGTGCTGTAGATTTTGCCACAGTCCCCTTTTTTGTAGAAGCCGGTGGAGAGACAGAATTAAAGATGCTGAAGGAGCTGGCAGGAAAACTGAGCCCTAAGGTATACGAAGCAACCTCTGAACAGCGGAAGTATCTGCATATAGCAGCCGTTTTTGCTTGTAATTTTGCAAATCACATGTATGCACTGAGTGCCCGGATTCTGGAAAAACATCATATCCCTTTTGAAGTGATGTTGTCTCTGATAGATGAAACGGCTAAGAAAGTGCATGAACTGCCTCCGGCAAAAGCCCAGACAGGACCTGCCATTCGTTATGACGAGAATGTAATCAACCGGCATTTGGACTTGCTGGCTGATGTTCCTGATATGCAGGAATTATATGAAAAGATAAGTAAAAGCATTTATAAACAGAAATAGATATGATAAATTATGATTTAACCAAGATAAAGGCATTGGTGTTTGATGTGGATGGCGTATTGAGTGGTGAGACCATCTATCTTCATCCGAATGGCGAACCGATGCGCTCTGTGAATATTAAAGATGGCTATGCCCTGCAACTGGCTGTCAAATGTGGTTTGCATGTAGCCATTATTACAGGTGGAAATACTGAAGCGGTACGTAAACGTTATGAAGGTCTCGGTGTGAAAGATGTATATCTGGGTGCTGCTGTGAAGACAAAAGAATATGCACATCTGAAAGAAAAATACAATTTGAAAGATGAAGAAATACTTTATATGGGCGATGATATTCCCGATTATGAAGTGATGCGTTTGTGTGGTTTGCCTTGTTGTCCGGCAGATGCGGCTCCTGAAATAAAAGAAATAGCTGCTTATATTTCTCATCGTAATGGTGGTTTTGGTTGTGGGCGTGATGTGGTGGAGCAAGTACTGAGAGCGCAAGGAAAATGGATGTCTCACGAAAAAGCCTTTGGATGGTAAGTATGCTATGTTGAAAAATCTGGAGAAATATAAAGTAATACTGGCTTCCAACTCACCCAGACGTAAGGAGCTTCTATCCGGTTTGGGAATTTGTTATGAAGTAAAAACCTTACCCGGCATAGAAGAATCATATCCCGATACTCTTTCTGGAGAAGAAATCCCCGTCTTTATAGCTTGTGAAAAGGCGGATGCTTATCGGCAAACCATGCATTCGGATGAGTTGATTATTACCGCAGATACAATTGTGTGGCTGGATGGTTTGGTTATGGGAAAGCCTGAAGATGAAGAGGATGCCAGGCGTATGCTTCGTTGCCTTTCAGGGAAAACTCATCAAGTGATAACCGGAGTGTGTCTTACCACAACCGAATTTCAGAAAAGCTTTGCTACTGTTACTGATGTTACTTTTGCCGAATTGACAGAAGAGGAAATAGATTATTATGTACAGAAGTATAAGCCGATGGATAAAGCCGGTTCTTATGGCATTCAGGAATGGATTGGTTTTGTGGGAGTGGAAGGCATTACAGGTAGTTATTTTAATGTGATGGGCTTGCCTATACAGCGCTTGTATAAGGAGCTAAAGAAACTATAAACTTGTAAATTGAACCCAACACGTGCCATTTTTGTTATTATACTAAATAGTAAATAGAAAAATTATGGCTTACAAAATTGCTTTTTACGACACGAAACCCTACGACGAACGCTCGTTTACGGAGGCTAATGAGAAATTTGGCTTTGATATAAAATTCTATAAGGGCCATCTGAATATGAATAATGTGGTGTTGACCAAAGGAGTGGATGTAGTCTGCATCTTCGTAAACGACACGGCTGATGCCGAGGTTATCCGGGCAATGGCGGATAATGGCGTTAAACTGCTGGCTTTGAGATGTGCCGGATATAATAATGTAGATTTGACTGCTACGGTCGGCCGTATGAAAGTGGTGCGTGTTCCGGCTTATTCACCCTATGCCGTTGCCGAATTTACGGTGGCATTGATGCTTTCGCTCAATCGCAAGATACCTCGTGCAACGATGCGCACCCGCGATGGAAACTTTTCATTGCATGGGTTGATGGGATTTGATATGCATGGCAAGACTGCCGGCATTATCGGCACCGGCAAGATTGCAAAGATATTGATTCAGATTCTCCGTGGGTTCGGGATGAATATATTGGCTTATGATCTTTACCCCGATTATAATTTTGCCCGTGAGCACCAAGTGGTATATTGTTCGTTGGAGGAGCTTTATCACAGTTCTGATATTATTTCCTTGCATTGTCCGCTCACGGAGCAGACCAAGTATCTGATTAATGATTATTCCATCAGCAAGATGAAAGACGGGGTGATGATTATCAATACAGGAAGAGGCCGGTTGATTCATACCAATGCACTGATTGAAGGATTGAAAACAAAGAAAGTGGGGTATGCCGGACTGGATGTGTACGAGGAAGAAGGGCAGTACTTTTACGAAGACAAATCGGATAAAATCATTGATGACGACACGTTGGCCCGTTTGTTGTCTTTCAATAATGTGATTGTTACTTCGCATCAGGCTTTCTTTACTAAAGAAGCGATGGCAAATATTGCACATACTACCTTACAGAATGTTAAAGACTTTGCAGAAGGCAGACCGTTGGTAAATGAAGTGGTTGCTTCCTGATAGAAATGGGAGGGGAGAAGTTAATCTCCCCTATAGTAATACAATAGTGCATGACGAGCTATAAAGTCAGCATTCTTTTCCACTAATTCTTTCTCTCCATATTCCGGTAACTGTGCATCAGGAATGTAATGGTGGCTGATTAGATATTCTAGCAAATCCGGTGGACATTTAGTTGGCACTGTCAGCAGATTAAAGGCTTCTTTGACAGCAACTTCCCGGTTGTATAGGTTGTTTAATGGGTCGGTGATGCATTCGCATATATCATTGGCTAATAGAATACCTTTTTCCGGATTGACCATCATGATGAAGTTCCGGTTTCCTTTCATTTGTGGGAGTGTATGATTGTCGTCATCCGGCCATTGCAATACTTGAGTCAGGAAATGATGCAGTTCTTTATAGCCGTTCAAGTATATTATCTGTGCTCCTTTTGTACCTTTGGTAAAAAGTTCGTAAGTGGTTTGGTTTCGTTGCTTCATCTCATCCGACAAGGTTGGAATATCAGGGTAAAGCCCCTCTATCTGCTGCCAGTTTTCGGTTTGATGACCGGTTAATAAATCAATCCATTCATATAAAAAGAGTGCCATCGGGCCACAGGGAATGATGTATTTATCGGAAGCTGTTACTTGTGCGATGTACTCCTGTACAGAGGGTTCGGTGAGATAATTGTGTCCGAACAGCCATAATAGCTTGTGCTCAGCTTCAGTTCTGTCTCTGAATTTCATAAAATACTCCGTCAATGCATCATTCGCAGGTGCTGTTTCGTATTCTTCATCCAATATCTCGAAGAACATCTTGGCGGTTTGCCGGATAGAAGTTGTCATCGGATGAATGTAAGAATGTGGGTAGGGAGCTTTCTGAAGCGTGTTCCAGATAATGAAACGTATATCCTCTTCATTGATTTCATCTTTGGTGTAATCGGGAGTCAGCGTATAGAAGGGGAGTGCGGTTCCGTAAAGTTCCGAATGTTTGTTGACGAAAGACCGCCAAAGTCCCAATTCCGAAATGACGTCTTCCAGATAGGCTGCGGTATACAGACAGATTTTCTTTTTAAATGCCTCGGGTATTTCATTTAAAGGACAAATATGGAAAAGGCGGTTTGCCAGTTGCACAAAATAGTTGTCAGAGGGCTGCTGTCGGGTATATGGATGGATAGACAGCCAGTCTTTTATGTACAAGTTTGCTTTTTGCATTCTATTATTTATTTGGTTTCATTGCAAAGATATCCGTTTTTGCTTTACTTTGCATCATACAAACTTTGAAATATTGAAAAAATGGAAATAGATTTAACCACTCCGGCTTTGCTGTTCTCTGCCATATCATTGATAATGTTGGCATATACCAATCGTTTTTTGTCGTATGCCCAACTTGTCCGCACGTTGAAAGACCAGTATCGTGAGAATCATTCGGCAGTCACGGCCGCTCAAATCATTAATTTGCGAAAACGTCTTTATCTGACCCGTGCTATGCAAGTAACCGGTATTGGCAGTTTGTTATTATGTGTGGTGAGTATGTTTTTAATGTATATACAGTTGTATATGGTGTCGGTTTATATTTTTGGTTTGGCACTTATATTACTCATTATATCGTTGGGTATTTCTGTCCGTGAGATTTATATCTCGGTCAAGGCATTGGAAATTCACTTGAGTGATATGGATTCCTGATTTATTTTTTTGCTCTGATATTGATGACCAGTGAGCAGGCAGTCAATGCAATGCCTGTTCCTACCACTCCACTCCATCCAAACCAATGCCAAAACGTTCCGGCAAGGAAAGTCCCCAATGAACCGCCTGCAAAATAGGTAGTCATAAAGATGGTATTGATTCTGTTGGAAGCCTTAGGATTGAGTGCGAAAATTGTAGTTTGATTACTGAGCTGGATACATTGCATACCTATATCTATCAGTAAGATGCCGGAGATAATGCCTGCATACGAATTTTGTCCGATATAGAGTGAAAGCCATGCAATAAACAAGAGGCTGCAACCGATATAGTTCAGTCGTTTTACCCCCAGGATATGCACATACCGGCCGATAAAAGAGGCCGTCAAAGCTCCCATAATGCCACATAAACCCAACAAGCCTATTACATTGTTGCCGGCAAAGAAAGGGGCTTGCTCCATCTTGAAAGCCAATGAACTCCATAAAGCCAAAAAAGAGCCGAATGCTATGCCGGCACGGAGGGATGAGATGCGTAGCTGCGGATAATCCGTCACCAAGGAGAGAAGTGATTTCATCAAGTCGCTGTATTTGCCTCTGAAGTTGGAAGGAATATCGGGCAATATTCGCATAATGATAATGACACAAACTACCATTAACACAGCTGCGACATAGAAAATGAATCTCCAACCCATATATTCACCGGCGATGCCGCTCACGACCCGCGAAGCTAGAATTCCGGTCAGCAGTCCGGAGATAATCATTCCCACATTTTTTCCTTTGGTTTCAGGAGTAGAGAATTGTGCGGCAATGGGAACAAAAATCTGAGGCATCACAGAGCATATACCGGTCAGTAGTGAAGCAAGCAAAATGATATAGATATTCGGGGCTGTGGCAATGGTGAGTAATGACACGACCAGTATCGAGAAATTGATGAGAATAATTGTTTTTCTTTTATATAAATCGCCTAATGGTATGATGAATAATAATCCGAGTGCATAACCTATTTGGGTAGTCATGGCAATCAGGTTGGCAGAGAATTCGGACACTTTCAAATCATGACTGATGAGATTCAGTAAAGGCTGGTTATAATATAAATTGGCAACGGAGATACCGGCAATGATGGCAAGTATCCATAATAGAGAAGAGGGGAGTCCTGTATTTTCTTTCAATTCTTGTTTCATGATGCAAAAGTAGTGATTTCATGAAAAACCTTTTATCTTTGCATAAAAGAAAATCGATGAAAAAGTTGATAAATAGTGTATTCTTTATAGCGTTGTGCAGTTGTATGGCGATGGTTTCTTGTATTTCGGACGGTGATGATTCCGATACAGGAAGTATAGAGTTGGTTGCAGGAGACAAGTTGCCTGCGTTCAGCGTCACCATGAATGACGGAAGGGTAGTGACCCATGAAAGTTTGAGGGGGAAGGTTTCCTTCATCGTGTTCTTTAACACCGGTTGCAAAGATTGCCGCCGGGAACTTCCCGTGATACAACAAATCTATGAGCATCATCCACACATGCCTTTGATAGCCATCAGCCGGGCGGAAGATGCCGCGTCTGTTGCCGGTTATTGGCAGGAGCAGCATTTCACGTTTCCTTATGCCGCTCAGGAAGACCGGACGGTTTACCATCTCTTTGCCAAGTCGGGCATACCGCGTATCTATGTGGTTGATGCGGAATTGACCATCCGAAGTGTCTTTACCGACAATCCTTTGGCCGGTTATGATGAGTTGGAGGCAGCCATCAACGATGCGTCCTCACGTTAAGCCGATGGAAAGCGAATCATTATAGTTCCAATATCATCACTATCGGATTATCATCCTCGCTTATCTTGACGCCCGGAATTTCGCCTGCCGCTTCGTCTGCCGGAATAAAGAAAGCTATTTTGTTTCCATTGATATAGGCCGGCAATAGTTTGATGGTTGTGCCCGAAGGGAAACGATAGGGAATTCCCCTGTATGATGAAAACATATCGGGTCGGGTCAGGACAGTTCTTGAAACAATCTGGTTGGTCTCTTTGCTCCATATCTCGCCGAAAAACTTGTCTTTGTACGAGTACTGCACGAGGTAATATCCGGGAAAAGTCTTGATGGAGAAGCCTTTGGCGAAAGAATCATTTTTATTCCACTTCATAAACTGCTTTACGTCGTCCAGAGACGGTGCATACTTGCCTTTGCGCAGAATAAATTCCGGTTTCAGCCCGTCAGGAGTCAGCAGGAAAACACTGTCGCTATAAATATGATTGAACAGGCAAAGTTTGGGGCCACACCGCTGTACGCTTGTTGTCAGCATGATGCCTCCCCGTGTGACGTAATCGTCAGTTGGGTCAAAGGGCAGAATGGAAGACTTCACTCGCAGTGCCGTGTCCGATACGATGATTTCCGATTTTCCATTGCTGAAGCTGCCACTACAAAAGTAAGTGTCTCCTTCCGCATGCAGCAGGTAGTTCAACTCGGAGTCGACCAAATTAATCTCACGGAACAGTTTTCCTTCCTTACTATATATAATGTATTTATGGCTTCCGTTATCAAAAACGCGAATAGTGGAGTCTTTCGGGTGATAGACCACGGAAGATAGGTAAACATATTCTCCGGGACCGTTCCCGACGTGTCGGAAACTGCTTAAAAAGCTGCCTTTGAAATCTACACGATGTATCCATTGTTCCTTCCCTTCCGAAAGGATGCACATATCGTCACCAAGATAGTTTATCGCGGGGTGTCCGTCCATAAGATGGGAGGAGGAGAGGGGGATATAAGTAACCTTCTTTGCCACACTGTTCCATGTGAACGTATCTGGAACTTCTTTGTTGATTGCTGAAGCAAAGTCCAGTATCGCTATGGTATCTTGTGGGATTGTCTCCTCAGCGGTATCAGCTTGCGGACGGGAATGGCAGGCTGTCATTCCAAAAGCGGTAATCCATAGTATAATGATGTGTGTTTTCATTTTTATTTGTTTAAGTAGGTATCTGCCAATGTAGATAATCGGTTGAACTGTACCAATTCGTTTACGTAGAATAGATATGAAGTTAATCAAAAAAGAGAGATGTGTCAAAACTGAAACAATTTTTCATTTTGACACATCTCTTTCTTTATTAATCGGAACGTAATTTGTTATTCGGCTAGAATAGTAAGTTCAGCACCCGATGCATAATCTTGTCCATACTGTTCGCTCAAAGCGGTAAACCGGATATAGCGTCCTTTCACCGGTTGGCTGAAGATGACTTTCTTTTCATCTCTGTTGCCGGCGAACTTTCCTTTCTGAACCGGTTCACCCCAATTCTTGCCATCCATGCTTACGTGGATAGTGTATTCTTTGACATTACCGTTATAGCTGTCCTGACGAGGCATGTAAGTAAATCCTTTGATTGTTTTTACTTCACCGGCATCAAGGTCTACCCAATGAGGATATTTGGCTACGGTTACAGAGTACATACTGTGCCAATATGTAGCAGGGTCACCGTCCACCAGATTCTTGGCATCTCCATCGCCCACTTCTTCACTGCTGGCGTAGATTACTTCAGTCTGGATGGTTTCCAATTTCTTGAAGGTTGTGGTAGTCTTGATAGAAGGATTATTGGCAAACCAAGCTGTAACTGTACCTCCGTCACGCATTGAAATCGGTTCGGTATACTGCTTAGCCTTCTTTCCTTTGTTGATAGTATAAAGGATAGCAGCATCTTTGTCGATGGAAGAAAGCTCTACCATACCTGTGCGACCGCGAGTGATGGTCAAAGGAATATCACCGGCAGGAGCTACTTGTGCAGCAGCCGATAAATCCTGTGCAGCGGGGCGAATGATGAAACCGATATTATTTTGTCCGGCAAATACGCGGTCATGCATCAACGGGCCACCCTGTCCGCAACTGTTACCACCCAAACCGGTCACGGCGAGGTCGAGATGCAGATAAGTATCACCGGCTTTCGGCAACTGATAAGGATGTCCTGCCAATATCATGTCGAGTGCTGAATACTGCAAAGCAGAAGTCGACAATCGGTTTGTGGCAATAAAGATGGCTCCTTTGCCGGCTTTGTCAGTCAATGCACACCAGCGTACATCTTCGTGATTGCCCATATCCTGAGGTTTCGGGAAGTTGACAAATTGGTCGGCAACAGTAGATTTGTGTATTTCGATAAACTGTCCCACTTTGCGGTCAGGATAGTTTCCAATCGGACCACGGCCATAGTATGTATAATTTTCATAGCGTTGAGGCACTTTCATTACATATCCCAAACGTGGTAATACCAGACTGGGACGATTGGAAGTGATGCTTGCCTGCAATTCAATAGAACCGTCGCGATAAACTGTCCATACCTGATTGGTAGTGAATTTGAAGTCGTCTTCACCAAACGGTTTTTCGGTCAATTCTTTGATACTGTTTTTGCCGCTTGAAGTTCCGCCAAGAATCTTGGCGCCATTAGGAGCCTGAGATTCTACAGTGTAGAACAATACAATAGCACCGTCTTTTCTATTGATAACCTTAGAAGCTGTGACTTGATGTTTCAAATTGTGCAAACCACATTCAAACCAGTTGGCATAGAACCAGTTGTCATTGTTGGTGAAAGCACGCATAGCATCAAGTTTCGGACCGTTTCCGTCAGCGATAATGGTTTCACCACCGTAGTTCAAACTGTAAATAGTTCCGGTTTCGTTGTCAAACTTAGCTTCAAAGTTTTCACCCTTGATGGTAGAGAAACGCGGATCTGACTGTTTTGCCATTACAGGCTTTCCGTTTCCGTCCGTTACTTCATTGATAGGAGCTATACCTGTGGCAGTTTTAACGGGAAGCTGTTCTTCAGCCATAACATAACCCTTTTCAGCCCATGGCATATTGTTTCTCAATACAAACTGAACCTTCACAAAGTATTCGGCATTTGCTTTCAGATTATTATATCTGTAAGGTATTGTAACCTGAAGGCGGGTACGCGGAGCGATATTTTCAGTATTTAGAACACCGTTTTCTGCTTCTTTGCCGTTTTCATACAAAGCCCATCTGATTTCATATTCCGAGAGATCTTTAAAATAGTACTTATTGAAGATTTCGAAGCGGCCTTGCTTTTCATCAATAGCTTTTACGCCGATATGCTGGTATACTTTCTTGGTCTCAAAATATTGTGGTTTCGGTTCCAGGTCGGCAAACACGATACCATTCATTACAAATTGTCCGTCGTTTGGCGTATCGCCGAAGTCACCACCGTATGCCAGATAACGTTTGCCATCTTTGGTGTAATTGTACATAGCCTGGTCTACCCAATCCCAGATGGCACCACCGCAGAAGAAGTTGGTAGATTCGATAGCATCCCAGTAATCAATCAAGTTACCGCAAGCATTACCCATAGAGTGTGCATATTCCGAGATGTGGAAAGGATATTTGATGTCATAATCCCCTTTCACAGCACCACGTACCCATGAAATGGAAGGATACTGGTTAGAACCCATGTCTACAATGTCGTTGTTACGTTCATATTGAACAGGGCGAGATTTGTCGGCAACTTTCAATGCATCGTATGCTGCTACGAAGTTTTGACCCGGGCCGGCTTCATTTCCTAATGACCAGATAACGATGGATGGATTGTTGATATTGGCATGAACCATTTCCATCACACGTGCCACATGAGCATTTTTCCATTCGATAGGATGAGACAAAGATGCCTTTCCGTAATAATATTCGTGTGATTCGATATTGGCTTCATCTTCCAGGTAAATACCGTATTTGTTACACAGATAATACCAATACGGATCATCCGGGTAGTGAGAATTACGTACATGGTTGATATTGGCACGTTTCATCATCATGATTTCGTTTTCCATCATTTTGCGGGTGATGGCATGTCCCACACCCGGATTGGTTTCATGACGGTTGACACCTTTCAGTTTTACCGTTTTACCGTTTACATAATAGTAACGTCCGGCCAATCCGAATTCATCTTCCGATGCGGGAGTATCTTTGATTTCCACTTTACGGAAACCGATATGAGTAGAAACAGTTTCGAGTGTACGTCCTTTTTTATCTTTCAATTCTCCCACCAATGTATAGAGGTATGGTTTTTCAGCCGACCATTTATTGGGCTTCTGTACTTTCAGAATAGTTTCGGCTGTTACTTCCTGACCGGCTTCCACCACAGCTACCGGAGTCGAGATGCCGGCATTGTTCACTTCGGTATTGTCATCGGAATACAGCTGGTTGGCATACAATGAATATACCATAGAATAGCCTTTGGCAGCTTTCTTTCCGAGGTTGCGGATATCTGCATTGATTTTTAGTTCGCCGTCGGTATAAGTTGCGTCCAAGTCAGGAGTTACAACCAAGTCGCGTACATGCAACTGAGGTACAGCCTGCAAAGCAACTGTACGATAAATACCCGGTAAACGGAACATATCCTGAGCTTCGAGGAAAGAACCGTCCGAACTGCGGTATACTTCAACGGCTACCACGTTAGTGCCTTTCACCAGATATTTGGTGATATTGAAACTGGCAGTGTTGCGTGAGTTCTTTGAGAAACCTACATATTGGCCGTTTATCCAAAGATAGAAGAATGAATCCACACCATCAAAGTTGATGAAGATTTCTTTTCCGTCCCAATCTTCGGGAATCGTAAATTCGCGGCGGTAAGAGCCTACTTCATTACGGGCCTTGAAAGTAGTCCAATTGCTGGGCGGTGTACGCATCACACCTCCGCGCCAGTCATCCACAGCTACTTTGTGTTGAAAAATAACCGGTTGGTTCACATAAATAGGAGTTCCGTACTTTGGTGTTCCGTCTTTTTGGATACCATAAATATTCCAGCTTGAAGGAACCGGAATATTATCCCATCCAGAGACATCAAATTCTGTTTTGTAAAAGTCTTTGGGCCGTTCTTCGGGATTTGGAACCCAATTGAATTTCCAGTCTCCATTCAGTGATTGCCAGTAAGCACTGTTTTCCGGCAATACTTTCCGGGCACTTGCCTTATCTTGGAAAGAGAAGAAATAGGCATGAGGTTGTTCTTTGTTCAGCGCCAGATTTTCAGGGGATTCCCATTCATTCCCTTTTGGAGCTTGTTCCGAGGCATAATGAAAGCCTTTCAGAGGTTCTACTTTTGCATAGCTTTGTAATGTAAAGCAGCATAGTAATAGACTGAATGCTAATTTTTGCATATTAAGTTTTGTTCTTAAGGTTAGAAATTTGTTCAAAATTAGTATAATAATTCGGATAGTGCAGTGGAATTCTATGTTTTTTAAGATATATATGAAAATTATGGGAAAAAGATTGTAAACTGATGCAGCTTACTTAAGCTTCTATTCCTGTAACTGTTTTCAGGGCATAGCCGATTAAGAAACTCACAGCTGCCACACTGAAGCTGAGGACTGCCATTTCGGTGAATCGTTTTTTAACTTTCTCCTCTTCATTTTGTGCCGGCCGCACTAGAGCGACCATATCGGGATATCGAGCATATCCTTTGTATGAACTTATTTAATAAATTCATATTCACGGAGTTTTTGAACCCTGTAAAGATAATGATTGAAAATCATATATCGGTTTTTACAGTGCAGGCTTTTTATAAAATATCCCTTTATTCCCTTTTATTTCCATCATTCCTTCGTCAGAATCAAAAAGAAAGGGCGGGAAGCTGAACAGAATATACATTTCTCCATCCTTTAGTTTATAAAGTTTCGGAGTGATTCTTTTGCTGACTCTGATGAACAACACTTGGTCTTCTTGTTCGGTGGGAATATAATAATCGGCTCCTTCTCTGAGCACATTATTATAATTCTTTGCTTCGTCTTTAGATTTTGCCATGATATAAATACCTTCTATATCATGCTTCTCCCATGCCTTGTACTCCTGCCCGAGAACAATACTTATATTGAGGCATAAAACCAATAGTAATAGAATCTTTTTCATGATTATATTGTTTTAAGGTTATCGCCATAGGATTATTGCAAATATAATGAATTTATTTGGGAAATCATATTAATTGGCCCGGAAGATTTCCTGTTTTTTTATGGAGAGTGGAATGGGGGGATAATTGCTCCGATTGGTATATCGGTTTCCATATTATTAATCACTTATAAAAGATTACTTTATTAAGGGGGTGTCTAAACATTAATGATGTGATAGACCATTTTGGTTTTGACATCCCCCTTTAATTAGCTTGGTGCTGGAACCGTTTAACTGCGCATCCAGTTAGAACCGCAATCACCTGAGCATCCGCAACTGTTTGCGCATACTTCCCAAATCGAGCCTTTCAGCTGTTCCATTGTCTTGCCATACTTTTGATTAATGGCTGACAGGTTAGTCAATTTGAAATTCATAATCAAAAAAATTAAATGATTTGTCCTATTTCAGGGAAGGACAATTAACCTTATTCTTTTATCTGATTCCAAAAAGAAATCAGTGAGCGAATCAAATTATAGAAATCTTTTGTGCCACAGCTTTCGTATGCAGAATGCACAGCCCAAGTGGGAATCCCTACTTCTACGCAGTTCATTTCTACTTGCGTTTGCATAAAGGCACTTATTGTTCCTCCTGTTCTTAAGTCAGAGTTTGCGGCTGCTTTTTGATAGGGAATATTGTTTTTATGGCATATCTCCTGAAAAACAGCCGAAGAAAAAGCTGTTGTAGCATAATGCATATTTGCATCGTATTTTATAACTACTCCTTTATTCATAATAGGAGTACATGTCGGGTCACTGCATTCCATGTAGTTGGGATGCATTGCAAAAGAAGAATCTAATGATACAGCAAATGAACGGCTTATCAGTCTTATCAGATTTTCTTCATCTCCTCCTATGCTTTTGACTATTTTTGTTAGCGTATTTCTGAGGAAAGGTGTGTCGGCTCCTCCTTGTGTCGAATTGGTTTCTTCTTCGGCATCGAAAAAAGCTATCATCTTTGTTGTATCATTTGCAGGGGAATTTATTAATGCTTCTGAAGCAGCATATACCATTATCAAGTCATCTTGACGGGGAGTGACTATGAAATCAGCATTTATTCCTACTAGTTGTCCTTTGTCTACCGGATAAAGATATAATTCATAGTCAAGGATATTCTCTTTATCAATATTCAGTTTCTTGGCCATAAGTTCGAATAGCTCATTTTCATTTGTCTCTCTATTTGCCATTCCCATTATAGGCAATATTTCTTTTTGTTTGGATATGCCGCTTTCTGTTTTCCCTTTCGTCAGGTGAAAAGCTATATTAGGAATCAATAATATAGGGTCTTGTATGTCGATTAGGCGTATGGTCGGTTTAAAAGGAGACTTGCTTTTTAAGGCAACTCTTCCCGCTAATGACAGAGGACGGTCAAACCAAGTTGACAGGATAGGCCATGCATACCCTTGAGTATTTAATTGCATGTAGTGACCCGGTGTGGTTATCATTTGAGCCACCGGTTTTATCTTAAATGTCGGTGAATCTGTATGAGCACATACTAATCGTATCCCATCCTCGAACAGAGATTGTTCTTTAAAATCGTGAGGACTCATACAGAAGGCGATTAATGCTGAATTGTCTTGCTCTATAAAATATTTTCCACTTGGGCTCAATTCCCATTTATTGTCGAAAGACAAAGGAATGAAATTGTGTTTCAGTAGTTTTGATTTTATATTGTTTATAGCGTGATACTTGGTTGGACTTTTGGCTATAAAGTCAATGAAATCATTAGCCCGATCTGCTTGCTCTTTCATTTGTTTTTAGATTTAAAGTTGATTAAGTATATAGAGCTGTGTCAAAAGGTGGATAATATTATTAAGCTTATTATTGATAGCCTTGAAGATAAATTGTCTGACTTTTGACACGCTCATTGTTTTATGACTGCATCCAGTTGGAACCGCAATCTCCTGAGCATCCGCAACTATTGGCATATATTTCCCAAGTTGCGTCCTTCATTTGTTCTATTGTCTTGCCATATTTTTGATTAATGGTTGACAAATTAGCTAATTTAAAGTTCATAATTTAAGTATTTAAATGATTTGTCCTATTTCAGGGAAGGACAATTAACCGTTCTGAAGTTCTTTCATAAATCCTGTTTCTTCCAAGAAGGATTGCGTTAATATCACTCCTTTGGCAGTCATCGCCAACTCTTCATTGCTAAGCTCGCTTAAAGCTCGGAACTTTTCAGGGTTTTCTAACATTTGACCTATCATCCACGAACTGGCTAAGGCACGTATTTTAGTAATTACACACGTGTATGGATCACGTTTTGTTACATCACCATAAGTTATATAATTTCCACCGTAACAAGTTGGGCATATAGGCTCAAGAATGCAATTTTTACATCGTGTATCTGATAGATGGCAAGGAGAAGACAGATCTATGTGCCCTAACTTTTCTCCTTTTTCTTTACTTACTTCATAGAATAAATGGCAGGGGAGACATTGACCGTCCGGTGTCCAGCATCGCATGATTGTACCTGCTCCACATAATTTATCGACCATGCTATTCACACCTGCTGCCACGGCTATAAATTTCATGTTTATCATTTCTACCGGCTGTATATCAGGATGATCCAAATAGTACAGGGCGATTTCCATTAATTGCTCTTGTAATATTTTCTTGTAATCTACATTTTGTCTAAATTCGTCTTTGTCCCACTCTACACCACTGGCAAAAGTACAATTATTGCGTTTGAATCCTAATTCATGTATATAGATAATTCCTTTTGCCAATGAAGATAAGGTGCCGGGAGAGGGAGTCATTTTTACACCTTGGTCAGGCCAATTGTCTTTAAAGAAGTTTATATCGATCTTATCGTAAGAATTAGAACGGTTCCGATTATGCATTTCACGTGTTCCGTCCAAGCTTAATCCGACAATGAATTTTTCTTTATTTTCGTTGAGCCAGTCTTTAATTTCTCCATGTATAAGGGTGCCGTTAGTGGTTGCATAACAAATGTATTTAGTAGGCCATGCTTGTTGCCATAGCCATTCGCATATCACTTTGATATGTTGAAATGCCATAAATGGTTCTCCGCCATGGAATAATATTTCAACATAGTTTATCTGTTCTTTTACAGCACGTTTGAAGGTAGACTTTATGGCTTCTTGAGCAATCTCTAGTGGTATAATAGCTTTGCCTTTGATGTGTTCATAGCAATAGACACAATTCAAATTGCAAGATTCCGTCATGTAAAGTGTGCAGGTGCATCTTTTTTCTTTTTCGTATCTGAAGACTTTCTTTTGCATGGTTCTTATAGGATGTTAGCTGTCATAGTTCGATATATAATATCTGTAATCTATGATGTTTTTTTATAATATTGTTTTTTTCTTCAATATTGAAGTTGTGTAAACCTCATTTGCGGAAGGCGGTTACTTTGTTATATAATCGTATGTTATCCCATGACATTTGTTGCATTGCCAATATTCAAAACCGTCTTCCTTTTTGGTAACATCTGTGTCATAGCTTCCGCAATGAGCGCATTTATGACCTCCCGATGCCTCTGCCGCAGCTAAGAAACCAATTAGGATGAAACCTCTGATTGCTCCTATCCACCAGGCAGTGATTATAGCAAGAATGACTCCGCCTCCGATGCCGACAATCCATATCAACACTGGCCATTTTTTAATGATAAGGCATAGTATGCCATATAAAAAAGCTAATAGGATGAAAGCAATAATGAGTCCGATAATAATTTCCATGATTTCTATATTTATGATTCCGGGGCAAAGGTATGTCTTTCTTGTGTGAAGTAGTTATTATTCCCGTAGCCAAGAATACTACATAAGTGTTGATTGTTTTTCACGGTTTTGGCATTCTCGCGAATAATATTCAAAAAAGTTAACGTGTAGGACTTGAGAAATTCGTAAAAGCAATTCGGTGTCTATACTTTGTCGTTTGAAAATTTTATATGTATTGGTTCGGTCGCAATAAAGTTTATTGGCGAACCAGGTAACGGAGCGTTCTTGGCGGTGAAGTTCCTCTTCGATAAGTTTTCCGATGTGTATCATAGTGCAATAAAAAAAGGCGGAACCATTCATAACCTATTTTCAGTCTGAGGAACCGCCAAGCACCTTGCACACAAATAAGCATGAATAGTTCACGCCCGATAGAGCGTAAACTTTCATCTGCTTATTCTCGTGTGCTTCAAATTGGCGGTTTTCAGACTGTGAGAATAAGAGCTAAAAGCTCAAATATCTTTTTTAATAAGTATAAGAATGGAAACGCTTTTCCAAATGTTTATTCTTTTATTATACATTATAAAAACTGTATTATAGATTAACTACTAATATCAGTTCTCTTAAGAGAAATCCCTGATGGGATTGAGAACATGCAAATCGGATAAGAACTATTACTCTTTTAATCTGATTGGCGTATCAACAAAATAAATATCATTATTTATACCATAAAGCACATTGTTAGGAATAGCATAGCATATTTCATAAGTTTCATAATGAAACTCATCCGGGTAATTCATTTTAAAGCCCGGTCATACATATATTTGATAATTTAGCTTTCTGTGGCTTTGTGTTCTGCCATTCCATGATTCTTTTTGCTCTAAGTTGCTGCAAATATAATTAATGTATTGGTATTAAACAAGAATTTGTTTGATGTACTAATAGATGATTTGCAATTGGGGGAGGAATCGGTTAATGGAGCTATGAAGTTCTAATAAGTACATGCTTTTATCTTCATGCGTTCGTTGTTTAAGTAGGTCATTTAAGTACGGAGCTACTTCGTCACGGTCGTGGTTAAGTCTAACCACGTGGGTGGTTAATGTTAACCACGTAGGTGACTAGGCTTAACCACCCACGTGGCAAAGCAATATTGAACGGTTTGTCTCTGACAAAGGATATAAGACGAAGAACCATAGGAAAGCATAAGCAGATAACGGGAAAGTGGAGTATTAAAACAAAAATCCCCATAACCATTACGGTTACAGGGATTTATATATTAGCAATGTATTATATTACTTGCTCAAAGCAGTAGCCACGTCAACCGCACAAGCCACTGTACATCCTACCATCGGGTTGTTACCGATACCCAGGAATCCCATCATTTCCACGTGAGCAGGAACTGATGAAGAACCGGCGAACTGAGCGTCAGAGTGCATACGGCCCATAGTATCGGTCATACCGTAAGAAGCAGCGACACAGCATCCTCATAACCACTTACTAATCTATTATAGATAGCTGTGTTACAGTTAGATATTCAAGTATATTAAAGAACTCTCCAGTTTATTAGTTACTGTTATATTGTTAAGTGGTTGTGAATAAGTCACAAACCTTATGAATTTAGCAATGCAATGACTTCATTTTTTAGTTTTGGTAAATGATTAATAACCATACTCCAAAGTATATCTACAGATAAACTGTCATAGCCATGTATGATGTAATTTCGTGCATCTACAATCTTGCGAGAATTGGTAATGGCTATGTTCTTGTCGGTTTTCAAAATCCTGTTCATAGCTTCACCTATAATTTCGATATTTCTTTCTACTGCACGTCTAAGACACAGATTGCTATAGAAATCATCATATAGCTTCGGCTCACTGCCAAAGAAACTTTCTATTTCTTCAATAGCTGTCAGTATGTCTTGCAAATGTTTTTTGGTTAAATCATCCATATATCAATGCTTTTGTTGCATCCACATTTTTTTTCAAATATGGATTCTTTATGGTTTGCTCTTCTAATAAATCAACCTCTCTTCCGAATAAATCTTCCAATGAATATTTAAAATCGAAGTAGTTATCAAAGTAGTCTTCCACTTCTGCTTTTTTGAAATCGACTACCAAGTCCACATCGCTGTCGTCATTGAATCGATTGGTAAGGATAGAACCGAACACAAACAACTTGTTTACCTTGTGTTTCTTACACAAAGCGATAATTGTCTGTATGTTGTTTTCTATCAGCTTCATAAAGCGTTTATTGATATAACAAAGGTAGTGATTTCTGTTCGTATTAGCAAAAAGAAGTTGTTAAATAGTTTATTAGTAGAGTTGTTTGTGATTTTTTTTTAGGATCTTTGATAATTCAAACGCACGACCTTCAGAACCGGAATATCCTTGACGATTTAGTGAAACGCTGTACTTATCAATCTATTATAAATCTCTGATAATGCTGATTAATCAACAATGAAAGATACCATTTTTTTCTTACCATACTCTTTTCAATTTTCCTTTTAAAAAACTTTTAGAACACACAAAGGCTATAACCTAAAATTAATAGCTATATTTGGAGCAACATCCGATAATTCTTCGAATATTGTTTAAACTTAAGATAAAATTATGAGGATTATGACGAAAAACATTTCCGATTGTATCATGCGAACACATCTCTATACTCTTTCAGGTGGAAAGAGCAAAACAGAGATAATATCAAAGATTATATACGTTGGTCTTGATATAGCCACAAAATTTGTTGAAAGAAAAAACAGGGTTCCCTACATTCCTGTAAGAGGCATAGATGATACTATACCTGAAAAACAATACGTACGTTTGGATAAGATCGAACCAGAAAATAACAATCTCAATATAGAGAAGTTGCAGACTTATGATGTGTCGAATTTGGAAGAAGAGCCTGAAGAAAAGCCAACACAGCCCATCAATGATACAACTTCTCAATTCGTATCGCAGAAAGTGGAAAATAAGGCAATTATGGAAACTGCTAGTGATACGACAATAGAGTTGAATCATTCCAGCCTGTCAAAACCGACTCCACTTCAATACCCACCTTTGTTTATCAGAGAATTCGGTATTATAAGTGAACAGAAGAATGCCATAAAGTCATTATATGACCTATTGGATGCAAATGGCTATATACGTTGTTCTTCACTAGAATATTTTCGTTATGTTTTCGGAAGAAGAGGACTGGAGAAAACATATAAGCCTGATTCGGTTGATTATATTGAGTGGACATCCAATAAAGCATCTTTGCAATGGCTGATTTTAAGGCTGTATAAACAAAAGGGAGACAGACAGCTTCAAAGAGGTACATGGCAGAAAGTGGAATCATTCTTCTTGTTAAATGGGGTACAGGCTAACGGGATGAATAAGGCGACCAATCACATTAGCGACTCAGATAAGGAGAAAATAGACAAGATAATTGAAAAAGTAATATACCCTGAGCAAACCCAGTAGTATGCAAATGAGGTAATTCAATACAACCAAGTACAAACATAGAGGCTAAAATTACAGATATCTACAACCAAGTATAATCAAGAACAATCTTCTGAAAATAAAGCGATTATCAATTATTGGTAGTCGTTTTTTTGTTTATACTTTTGCGCTGTCAAAAAAACGACCCAATTAAATGATTTTTTATGGAAGCAATTAATGAAACAGCGAAACTGATTAAAGAGTTAGGTCCCAAGAAAGCGGCTGGATATTTTCTTTTAGCTACAGTACTTGTGGGAGGAGCCTATTATGTTTTCACCAGGATTAAAAGAAGCAGTAAAACTAAAGAGCAGAATAACGTATCAAAAAATAAAATTAAGGAAATCAAAACAGCTTCTAACTTTAAAAAGCAAGAAATCGAGCAACTCCATGCCCATCGTAAAGAAGAAGAACGTTTGCAGACAGATCAGAAAATAGAAGTGATTAATGCGCAAAAAGAGGCAGATATTGAAAAAATGAAACTGCGGAATGAATTGCGCAAGGAAAGAGATGCTGCAAAAGCCGTTTCTACCTTTGTTGACGGCGACGGAACTGATAAAATTGAGAGCTATCGTGAAGCTATGAGAAATGGTACGGTAGGCAAGAACGTAGGAAAAGCATTGGGATTTCCATGGGTTCGTGAAGGTTTTGATACAGGTTTGGTCGGACCGACTGACAGTGGAAAATCAACTTTCGTCATGCAAATTGCCATTGCTATAGCAAAAGGGAAATGTGACATAAAATTAGCTCCTGAGTGGCATAACATCCCACCGACATCGGTTCTCCTATTTTCTTTGGAACAGAGCTATGAGGAAATTAATACATATTATGGCTCCGTTATTAATAATCTGCCTATGCTTGAAATATATGCAGATTCCCAAATAACGCCAAAGAAGATTATTGATATCATTAAGGAGAAGAAGGATATAATTACCAGTACAGGAATGGTCGTTTTTGTTGACAATTATTCCAAACTGGAAGACAAGGCTGGTGTCAAAGCCATGAAACAGTTCTGTGAGGAACTGGATGACTTACGTAGTCAAAGTTTAAAAGTAGAGAAACCGATAACCCTTTTCAAGGTATATCATGTCAAACCAGACTGGAATCCAACTAAACCGCTGACTCCGGCAAGTGTAAGGGGAGACAAGAAGAATGTTTTGTTCACAAACAATTTTGTGTACTTTACCTATTGTAAACATGGATCTGACAAAAGGGTACTTGGTTACATGAAATTGAAACATGGAAATAAAGAGACCCTTTCAATCCTAGAATATGCAGGGACGGAAATAGATCAGTTTCGTTACGTAGGTAAGGGAAGCAAAGAAGATTTAGGAGAAGCATCTACAGAACAAAAGAGTTGTGATGTAAAGCAAACTCCTGGGCGAAAATCCGAATATTGCCTTGATGAAATTATGGTCTTATATAATATGGTGCAAGCTAAAGAATGTACATACGCAGAAATTGAGGCATCCTACGGAATAAAGAAGAGTATGATAAAAAAAAGAATACAGCGTGCCCGTAAGAACACTTTGACATAAATAGGATAAGATACACTGGCAGAAATCGGTACATTCTGTTAGAATCAGGGGGGGGACAAATTCCTTGGAATAACTGATTAGGATAAATTGTAATTTATTGATTTGCAATATAATAAAAAAATAATAGGTGTATATTCAATTTGTCCCCCTCCCTACCTACCTAATTAGAAATGTGCAAGCCACAGTCCATAGTAGCCAATACACATCAAAACAAATAAGCAGTACCGCCCTAAAATGGTGTGTACTGCTTTCTCATTATTATTCCAGAATCTCGATAAAGAATACCCGTTTACCTTCATCATTCAATTTTTGCCTTTCACGAACAGAAAGGTATTGTGCCAGTTCTGTTGCTTTGGCTGTTTTACCTGAAAGTCCCAAATCATCATATATCTTCTGTAACTTGACCTTTACTTCCTGTTTGGAATAAAGCATGCCGGAAACGAACTCCTGTCTGCAAGCATCCCTTATCGGAGCCTGTACACAAAGAACATTATAGGCACCCTCAACATCAACCTCACGAAAACCAAAACTTGACAAGGCATCATAACCAAGAGTTCCATACCACTCGTGAAATCTGAAATCAATGAACGGATTTTGTAAGAGTAGTGAATCATATTGCGGATATTGGTTTCTGAAATTCGCATATCCTGCAAGCCTGTCCTTGTCAGCTGCATTATAATACCACTCTTCAAACTGTTTCATCTCTGCCGGTTTCTTCCACATCCCAACCGCAGACTGAATGCTCGTCAACAGTTGGCAGGAATTGTTATAAAAGTAATTTCTCTGATACCACCTGTTCCACATTGCTGCCATTACCAGATGATTGTAACCTATCGTCGTTTGCCCGTTCTCCCGTATGAGGTCAACGTAATCATCCGCAAACTTTTTCTCCAATGCCTTGTCTCTATAAAGTTGCACCAATAAAGTCTTGGCTTCCTCCGGGGCATTGTTGAAAGTGTCAAGAATCTTATATGTATTCTGCTCCATCATCTTCTGCTTTTGTTCAAACTCTGCTTTCGTCACAGTGGTAGGGTAGGTCTTGTAATATATCGTGGCATCATGACGGAATGGATTTGTATCAAGCCTCTGTCTGCCGAGTATCTGAGGTATATCCAGCATGATGTCCAATGTCTGCCACTCCTTCCCTGCATTGATGAAGATATAGGTACTTGCATTATCCGAGTAGAAATCCACACCTTCAAAAGATGACTTCGTGCAGAAAGTGAAAGGTTTGTTTTTGGGATTGTTCCTGTCCGTATCCAACCCGCCTATCGTGAATCCTTTGGGCAGCTTTGAGGACTGGCTTTCAGAACACAGGATAGTCACTTCATCCGGCTTCAGATTGTTTTGTCTGATTATTCTTATGATTGACTTAACCTCATTGAGAAATATGCAGGCTTCACGGGAATAGACAATATTTCCATTCACTATTTTCCTTTCAAAATATCCGTCCCTTCTGTAACGTTGTATCAATTCCTCACATAGTTTTTCCGCAGTTTCACCGTTCTTCATTTGCCTCTCCTTCAATGTCGGCTCCACAATCACATCAGGATCCCATTCCAATTTATAGTAAGGAATGTTGGCGAATTGAGGTATGTAGTCAAGGTAGATGTCAGGGACAGGTGTAGCTGACAAGTAACAGATACGTTTCACTTCACTGTCAAGCCGGATGAGAAAATTCATGTCCGTACTCCCCTTGAACGTCGCATCACCCATAAGACACTGGAACTCATCGACCACAAAGAGGCATGAATCCAACATATTATTTCTTCTAAGGACATCAAGAACCTTGTCCGATGAATCCAGTGTAACCAGTATCTTGGCAGGTTTTGACAAGGGATCAAATGGTGTGCTCCCATGATGATAATTCAAGTACGAATCAAGATCCTGTATCTTTTGAATTATTGCTTGCCCTCTGTTATTGCACAATGGGACATGGAAGTGGAAACTGTCGGGGTATTGTCTGTGCTTCTCTTTCAACACCTGAAGTCGAGGCGAAATTATCACTACCGGAAAGTCTGAGTTGAGAAACAGGGATGTACCACCACAACCGGTTACAGTCTTGTTCAGGATAAACTTACCATCCAATGGCAATTCCCCATTCAAGAGATTTTCATAATCACTCATATACCTGCAACCTTTCGGCATACTAATTGATATCATATTATTTATATCGTTACCCATAATTGTTTTATTTTTGTTTATACTCATTTCATATATAAAGGTTTGCAATGTTTTTATATACCCTTTTTACACTTCAATGAGTCAACAGAATGCATCAATATTTTTCCTTATACAATCTATTTCTTTTAAGTAAAATCTCTCATTTTAGCAAAAAAAGTTGATTTTGGGATATAATATTTTCTCTCTTTCGTCAGTTGTAGGCCAACGCCGCCTGAGTGGATTAATAATTCTTTTATTGTTTCCTCGTACCCGGCTTTCAGTTAACTCATTAGGTTTTATTTTCAATATCTTGGCATATAGGTTCTTTATTGGCCTTGATGAAATTTTAAAGGAGAGCTTATGCAGCATCTCCTTTATCTTTCCAGTCAGTCAAGACATTCTCAAATCCAGCATTTGGCATTGGATTTGACTACCACTTTGGTAAATTTCTGAAGTTCGGTTATCAATCCCTGCACTTCATTTTTTGTCGGTTCGGGAAGAGTGATATCCTGTCGTGAGTTTTTGCCGATATTGACCTGCACAGGAGAACACATCTTGATAAGTTCAACCATTTCGGGTAAGTCGAATTTTATCAGAGGTTCACAGGTCACATAGGTTCTCATTCCAAGGCTCGCCAGTTTTTGCATGGCTTTGGCACGTTTCCGGGTATTTGGAGCATTCCTTACGATGTCCGGATAAAAGACATTGGTTTCTATGGTCGTACACAAAACCGATTTTTGCATTACAGGATGACTAATGAATTCCAAAAAACGTGAAGGGTCTTTGGATTGGAAAAGATAGTTGTTATTAAACAGGTTACAATAATCCAAAAAACAGGTAATCCAGTCCGAAGGTATATCGAAAGCCCAGGCATCCGTTCCGCTGCCTACGAAAATGAAATTGCCTTCACCCAGGTTTACTTCCAGTTCCTTGGGGTCAAACCGTATAGGAAGCAGACCATCGAATTTCTTCATGTAACAATAGGGGCAGTCATGAAAACATATCCCTTTTATTGCATTCCACGTGTGGGTAACAAAAGGATACATGTTACCCCGGCTTTTTGTCAGTGCCATAATTGTTTTTTTAAAGGGTTGATTAAATCAGTGTATTGTAAATATCAATGTTCCAAAGTTCTTCTCTTCGGTCTTATAGGCATTGCCTACATGGCTTCTGATTTCCTTTTCATCCATTGTGTCATCTTCCCAGCCATCAATGAAATACTCAGTAGCCAATTCTTCGTCAACACCCCATTTGCACATCCAGCAAGCTAACATAAAGATGCTGTTTCCCCTATTGCCTTTTTTCCAATACTCCGGATAGTTCTTCTTCCAGTGGGAGTTCATAATGCTGATGATGCTTTTGTCCGACACTGTTTTTGTTCCGGATGATTGTGGTATCTGCATCTGTGGCTTTATGGTGGGAACATAATGGAATGGTTCAGGAGAAGGGTTAACCCAAATATAAGGATCGTAACTCAGGTAATTTCTGCGTGCAAGGTCTTTACAACTTGCATCATTTCTGTTAGCCACATAGAACTTGTTTAGTAACTGATCGTATAAATCCCCATGTTTGGTCGGATCTGTATTGTCATGCAAAACCAAAGCTTTCAGTCCATTTCCACTGGGTGTAATGAAAACACTTAGAACGCATGGTGTTATTTTCAGTCTGTTTTCCAAGCTATACATATCGTATGGCGTTGCTATATGGTCAAAATCCAATGCTGTCACATGCGAGTATTCAATCAGCCCTGCACTGTTAAGTTCCCTGAATGTACCGTTATAGGCAACAGCAGGCAGGAGTCTGGCTTTCCATTTCTGCCTATCACTCGGAGCTACACTTCTGATATGCTCTATTGCTTGTTTCAATGTATAGCTATTAAACTCATTGTCATGTAATTGCATGTTTCCTGTACGAATCATCTCTATAATATCTCCTAGTTTTAGATAAACCAAATTGTACTTTGTCCAATTAATCTTTTCTGTTAATGTTATTTTCATTATTCAATTTTTAAAATTAATAAATTGGTTATTTTCACAATGGTAAGGATTTTAGGGTCTTCTAAAACGTCATTTTTGAGGATAAAAAAGAGCCGCCATGCAATGATGCACGACGACTCTTTTAAAATATCTTCTATTGTCACTTCAACCTCAGTATCAAGGAATGGTTTCCGATTTCCAGTTTCGACCATTTCACCTTATCCGCTCCAAGTTTTAATGCGCTTGCCTTATAACACTTCTTGAATACGGACTGCTCGAAATGATAAGGATAGTCCAAAGGAGGTTCATACCACATTACCGGCAATCGGAATTTGTTTGAGTCGATGCCGCAAACCATATACGCATCTGCATCCAAAATCTCAGTATCATATTTAGCCATTCCATAATCTACATTTCTCCTGAATATGAGGTTTATTCGATTTTCAGTAATTCCAATATTGAATATCACTTTATCTCTTCCAATCCAAGCATCAATGTCAGATTGCACGGATGTTTCAATCTCTTTTTCCGTTAAAATAGCGGTGTCGTAAACTTTACCTACGACAAAAATCTTCTTTGCCAAAGGGGGGTTGGCAACTTTATTATTTTTCTGTTTCATACTATTTATTAATTAATTGTATATAATTTTTCCATTCTTCTCCCTCTTTTCTCTGAATACCTATCTAAAGAATTTGCTACTTCCATAGCCCAAATACACGTGAAATCGGATGGCATGGAATACTCGGAAATAAAGATCCGGTGCCCTTCCGACTTTTTAAGAAAACACCATTCATAAAACTTCGGGTAATCAAATGCTAAACCGTAACCTTCCGTCCCTCGATAGGGAGGATCACAGTAGATTATAGAATTGTCTGGGATTTCAAGATTTTCATAGGAACAACATATCAACTCACATCCTTTCATGGAATCAATTTGCTTGTAAATGTTGGCTATGCTAGCTTGAACATAATCCTTGCCATCCGATGCGCTCACTCCAGAATAAGAATGATAAAAGATTCCATTGTAAGAAGCCATAAAACCAGTCCAGCCAAGTTCTCCCATAGAATAAGTCGTGCTGTCATTGGTCTTATAAGCCGTTTTTGCCTTTTCATAATCTTCTTTGCTTATTGTTTCCGGGTATTTTTCTCCATGCAATAAATCTTTCCACATGGCTATCAGATAAGGATTGATGTCGGCAGCTATTCTTAAACCATCTACTTGACAGATACTATTACAGCCACCACAGAAAGGTTCTACATAGTATTGTTTTTCTTCTCTGTTTTTCAATATGATAGGCGCAATATATTTCCAGATGCGCCTTTTACTTCCCATATATTTCATAGGAGTATGAGCTAAAATATTATCTGCATTAAGATGCGATCCGAATAGCATCTTAAGCCGATGTGTTCCACTGTCTGCCCTATCTCTTCAAACAGTTGGAATTTATAGAACCTGATAAAGCTTGTAATATCCGTGTAAAAATTCTTCCCGGCAAATTTTAGCGGATGTATCATTGGGTATCCACCAACAGTCTGAAGTTGGAAGGCTCCTATTCCCACTCCGGTTATCAAGGCCATATCCGAATCGTAGATAATCGGTTTGTCGGGGTTATAGTCGAAATCCCTGACAAAGAACATTCTGATTTCTTTCTCGCTGACTTCCTTGATTCTGAATTGTGCCATTCCAGAGGTGTTCTCATCTAATGTTGCCTGTACCCGTGATTCCATTTCTTTAATGCTCATATTGGTGTTCAGAATCTCACCGTTTGCTATAAAATAGTTCTTCATAATGATTTAGTTTTAGTTTTTTGTGATGTGATTGTTAGTGTGATATTCCATTCCTTTTTCAGATAAGAGACAAGACCGGAATAGGAGTCAATACGTCTCCTTTCTCTATGCATGATTGATAAAGCCTCTTGTAGGGTCAGATTAATACAGAGACCGGTTTTAAAAGCGTCTCCATATTTCTGTCGGAGCGCTTCAATGTCTCTTTGGTATTTCTTAGGGATAGGTTCGGATGATACCGCTTTTTCGGTGACATCAGGTGCGGTAAAAGTATCCTGACGATTGGGAATAGGCTCCCGCTCAAGTCCCAATAGCTGATTTATGAACTCTTTAAACATAGGGTTTATGCTATTTTATTATTCAGTTATTAGGTTCTGGCAGGCTGTGAATGGTGTTTTAGCGATTTGGGAATAAGGACAAAAAATAACGCACCAAGATTTATGTCCTAGTGCGTTATCTAAAATTTCAATTTTAAATTATTCAGATTGCTGTTCCCTTAATTCTTTTATGTATTCCAACTCTTGTTCAATATACTCTTTCTTTCTATCATCCGTCATTAGTAGTTTTTTGAATGCCTCTTCTGCTTCATCCAATAAGCCCATGTCAATTAAAACATAAGCCCGTCTTCTATTTAGAAAGCTACGATAAAGTTCAAAGTCCTCTGGCATTTCATCCTCACTCAGTCCTTCCAGTCGCTCCAATTCATCATCTATTATGTTAATCGCTCTGACATCTTTATTGTTGGCTAAGCAATTTATATATTCAATATTATATGTTGTTATTTCCAAAGGCCAGATAATATCCAAATAAAAATAAGCTTTCTCCGGTAGGTCTAATTCCATATAGCTGAATCCGATAAGATAACAGGTTTGAAAAAATATCCATTTCTCGTCTTCCGTCATTTCTAGTCTTAGCAATCTTTCTCTCAGCTCATAATAAACATTCTCCAGATATACGATAGCATCCAAATACCGTTTCTGTTGAAACACATCATTTCCCCATGAATAATTCCATAAGACTTCTGGAACTACTTTGGCTATCATGTACTGTTCATCTTCTGTCAGTTCTTTCCCATTTTTATATTTCCTGACAGCCTTATCCAGTTTTTTCTCAAACTTAGCTATTCTTTTCTTTGGATCGGTATAATCATAAGCAAGTAAAAAGCTGATAGTTTCAGGTATGGCCAAGGCTCTTGAAAAGTTTATGTCAATTTCATTTTCCGATGCTGTTTTCATCACAGAGGCACGGAAAAACATGGTCTCTTCATCACCACCGGATTGTTTCAAGTATATTATTATACTGTTATTCTCATTATAGATGGATTGATCTTCATTATCTTGTGTAGAATGATACGATACAGATAAGGTTACACTATTATTGAACTCGGATTTGTTTTCTTTATCAACCATTATGCTGCATAAATCTAAATTCCAAACCGCATCCGTTTCTGTAATAGAAGTTCCGGTTTTTCCACGCCGGTTTTCGGTGATGATATACAAATCAGAGATTTCATCTTCTTGAATATCAAAAAGATGGTCAAGTAATAGACCTAATGTAACTGTATCGTTCTTGTTGGCTCGGAACTGAATACGTTCGTCTTGATGCTGAAATTCCAGTTCATTAGACCAATAAGTACCTTTATTCAACGCAAAGCGGGTTAATAAAGAAGTGACTATTTTTTCTCCTTTATCATTAATGTGCTTTTTATCCCACCGAAAGAGAATGGTGTCTGATAAATTTTCTATTAATTTTGACATAACTATTATTTTAAATTACTCATACTGAAACAGTCTTATTATTAGCTTCAATTTATAATGATAAAAAGTTCGTTAAGCGTTAAATAAATTTCATTCCATTTAAATTGTGAATCAAAATCAGAGGAAAATCCGTATTACTTTGTGAACTCTCTTCCAATTTGTTTCCTAAAATTAACTCTATAAGTTTTACTATTTGTTCATCCATCCAATTATAAGTTTCCATAACGGTTGCCTCCGGATTGTAATTCAATAAATTTTCATTGTTAAATATAGAAATGGAATTGCATGATTCGACAATATTATTAAGACAATTTAGAGCTAAGGTTCGTTTTTGTTCTCCTTCCCACAAAAACGGAATTGTTACAATGGCATCATACTTTAGTTTGTTTTTCATCAATACTTCTGTTACCTGCGAAATATACGTGTTACAGATTCCACCTAAAGTAGAAAAAAGAATAATCTTCTGATCATTCTTCCGAATTTGTTTTACAATGCTATCAATAGAAATTTCTTCTTTATTTATCAGCATCGTTCTATCTATCTGAAAATAAGATAAATCAAACCCAAATCGGTCAAATATAACAGACTCTGTTATATTTGATGCCCCAGTTCCAATAGCAATAATTGCAGTTTTCATGTTTACTTCTTTATTAATAGTTTCTTTGATCTAATACAATCCTATCTTATCTTTACAAACATCCTTTCTACCACAGTCTTTACAGTATTTTCCAATCCATACCTCATCAAATAGGGCTATAGCATTCTCTACCAATTTCGGTTCATCCGTAAATATACCCGCTTCAAAATTTCTGTTCTTTCTGCTTTTCATGCCTAATGCCGCCCCTGTAAGATTGGCAGAGCCGATATAGGTGGTACGTAAATCGAATATCAATATCTTAAAATGGATACGTGGACATAAGGAACGTTCCAGACCTTCCCATAACAAAGGATACCTGTCAAAATCATTTCTGAAGTTCTTTCCCGGTTCCTTGGCATGTAAAAGTCTAATTGAAACACCTTTCCTGATTTTCTGTTCCAACAAGGAAAGAAAGGGCTTAGATGAATTTCCTAGTTTGACATACAAATCTTTCAACATCCATAGCGTATGTTTCACTTTGGCAATTTCATCCATCAGCAACGTATAGTGCTGTTCATCTTTGATATAACGTATCATCTTAAGGCAAAATTTATCAAATCCGGTCTCCACGTACCTTCATGGTCAGATTTCCAACGCCATTTTTCGGCTTCTTCTTTATCAATATCCATTTCAATACCATGCTCATACATAAAACTCAAATTCAGCTGGGCAATAGCATCTCCTTGCAGTGCAGCCAAATAGAACCATTCACGGGCTACACGATAATTTTGAGTAACAGCAGTACCTGTAAAATAACAATGTCCTACTATCAGTTGGGCTTTCGCATCACCGTTTTCTGCCAACTCGTACCAATCGTCAAAGGTATATTCTCGCCCATCCGGTTCTTCATCATAATCTTCTTCATCCTCATCGTAAATTTCCGGAGGAGTGAAAAAATCGTCTATGGCTTTCTTTACAAAAGGAGAAAAAGCTATATCTTCTTGACAAACTTCAGTGAAAGTACGGACATAATCATCATTTAGTTCAGTAAAATCCTCATCTTCCATTGGGGTGTCATAATACTTAAAGATAAAAGGCTTTAATATATCAGCATTCGGGGCATCAATATCCAAAGCCTTTTTAAAACAGAAATCCGCCTTTCCTATATCATTCATGCCGATATATGCCTGTCCTAATAGCGTATAAATCATCAATGGATTAATAAAAAATTCTTCATAAGGCAAAGCAGAACATAGTTCTATAGCTTCCATGAAATATTTTTCTGCCAAATTAAAGCGTTGTGTCCGTTTGTAATAGATACCTTTCAAGCATGATATGATTAAAGCGAAAACAGGCCGTTCCTCTTCTTTCCCGACATACTGCAATATGTCATGCTTCAATATAATTTCTACCAATTCGTAATGTTCTCTTTGCCAAAAGCCGTAGTATTCATATTCCGTCCAAACACTATCGGCTGTTATAAATCCCAAGATGTACATACATATATCAAGTTGTGCTTTAGGATTATCTTGATATTTATCCAAGAGGGTCATTATATTTTCCGATTCAAAAGAAAATTCGGGATCGATAGAATACATCAATGCCTGTTCATAATGCAATCGGGCTTTATGCTCATTGCCCATTCGTTCATACAAGTCTGACACGGTACGATGGTAGGCTTCCAAATTCTTTATTTGTATTTCTACAGGTATCATACGCAAGTATTTGACAGCTTTGATAGCGTATGGTTTCCAACTATCGTCATTCCAACTTTCCAGCTGTAAATCACATAAGAAAAGATAGAACATATTCAGCTCTCTAAAGAAACTCATAGGCGTATCTTCCGGATATGAATATACAATTCTGGAAGCATCTCCAGCCATAAACTGGATTCCACATTCCTCTCTCCTGTCTGGATGCCGGATAAGTTCAAGCTGCTTCTTTTCGATTAACTCTAAATAATAGTTCTCTGTTGCTTCTACTTTCATACTGCTTCTCTGTTTTTATCTTATTGTGTAAACTATATATTTACAATCCATTACGGTTATTTCCATTGACGGATATTCATGCTCCGACCATCGGTAACGGATAAGCACTTGGCAATCATCCATCTTTCTGTTTTGTTCTATCTCTTGGTAAAATACAGGGAACAAACACTTTATCCATTCCAGCAACATATCAGTAGGCAGGACTATCGGAGTTTCTTTTCTTCTGTTCAGAACCTTACGTACAAACATCGGGTTCTGTAATGCCTTTGGGGAATATTTTATCTCCCATTCCGGGCTGCTAATCCTGATATACCGATGAAAACTGCCACAAAATACCTCTTCACAAAGCGGTTTCAGTGATTTCAGCATTCCTACTGTCATCTTTGGAATATCCAAATGAGAGCGATGAAATATCTTGTTCTCAACCGCTTTTGTCTGTTCCATGTTGAAGTGTCCGTCAGGAGTCAGAAAACCATTGGTACAATATTTCATTTCCCGAATGAACCACTTCCTTGCCACTTTATCTTTGGCAAGTCCTTCAAGACAGTCAAAGTAGTCGTACATACTTTCCACCTTGCATTCGTCAAATGAGACCCTACTGTATGGCGCATAGTTGCGTTTCTTGCAGGTAATATCTGCGACAGCCATATTATGCTCATAGAACTCTATTTGCATGGAATAGTACTTGTTGCTGAAACGCTTAGTACCAAGATGCGCTACCGATTTATATATAATCCCATTATTCATACTTTCTTTTTTCCATATCTTCCCAAATTGATTTATAAAACGATTTGAATAGTATATGATAAACAGGTAATGTCCTTATGCTTCCACATCGCTTGCATGGTTGTGGTGCAGAATAGACAGTAGCACAATATTCCCAATCGGGTGCTACAAAGATTTTACCACATTGGGTACATCTGAAAATGTTTTTACCTCTATACATGATATTATTTTATTGGGGTCAATAATAAAGAGAATGATTTGCATCATCCTTTTTTATAATCCTTCTTGAAATTTTCTACAAATAGTTTGATTTTCTCATTTTTCATACAAACTTCCTTGCATTCAAACCCTCCGGGAATTTTCACTACGAAATAGTTTTTCATGTCTCCACATTCGGTAAGTGTATATAACCGCCCTTCTAGATCACAAGAGCTGCATATAAAATCATGGAATACCTTGAAATACATCTCAGCATTGGAAGAATCGAAAAATGCAGTTATACCTCTATGTGAAGGAATTTCATAGATATTCTTATTTGCCAGCATCAATACTTGGCACTTACCAGAATATTCTATGGAGTATGCTATTCCCCCTTTTGTTTCCTCTATGGCAAGTATGATGTCCGGATAAGATTTCTTTACTTTCTTTTTCAAGTCGTTCAAGTAGTCTTCCATGCACCAATCCTTATTTTTATAGCAATAGGGGTCATAATGCAGTGCCTTATTATTTCTACCATACAATCCTAACTTCTCTTCTTGTAAATGAATTTCCTTGTCCAATTCTTTTTTCTTTTTCAACTCCCAAGGAGTATGGTTATAAAGCCACTTACCGCCATAGTACACTGCAAGAAATGGAGTACATATTATCCCACCGACAATCAGTACGATTATCAAAATGTCGTCTAAATCTATTTTCATAATTCCTGTATTCCTTTAAAACTATAGTATAAAATGGAATGTAATATTAAGATCATTAAATATACCAATATTCGTCCAATGTGTTTGTCAGTTCAGCCCATCTGGTGATTAGAAATTTAGCATAAAGATGTGGAAACAAGCCGTAGCACCCGAGGGCATATCCTTCGTTTACTTCAACCAATAATGTCTCACCACCTGAAGTAACCCCGAAATCAATGCCATACGAATTGGGTGCGGTTGTATATGCCTTAATCGCATCCTCAATCACACTTGGGTCATAATGCACTTTCCAATCACCTTTATAAGGTCTGATATCGAGTATCTTTCCATACCTGACAAACACTCTCCACTCTGCAATGAAATTAACAGGCTCACTGCATAATACCTCGTAATTGTCATCACAACATCCGCTGCCCATTAAATCATGGATGCTATTGACAATTCTTCCCGACAACCTTTTACCTTCAACCGATTTGACGAATACCGGCCATGATGCAGGAGTGTTATCTATTTCATTGATGGTTGATTTCCATATTCTTCTTCCGAGATATTTATCTAATTCTTTCGGATAGTTTATTGCCGCACACCTAATCCCAAAATCTTGCAATCTGCGTTCAATCATGCCAATGCCACTGACAATGAGTTCTTCTTTCCTATGATTACCCTCTATGAGTTCTTCGTATTTTTGAAAGAATACGCATTCATATCCCATTGTCCGTAAGCCTTCAAATGCCGCAAACGCATTTGTGTTACATGGGTGTCCTGTAGAATTACATTGGATAAAGGCTCTCATATCACTTACAATCTTGTGCGTTCCATTCTTCACACTCTTTTATACTATTCGCAAGCTTATCGCCCGGGGCATAGTAAATGACATCATGATTACTAGTTCTATCTTGATGCCGCCAAATATCTTCGTAGATAGTTCTATCAAAGAGATTAAAATCATCATCAGCCTCCATCGGCATCGTATGATAGCTACCACATTTCGGACATTTTTGCGGAGCACTGAGTGTTGTACAATTATACTCTATATCCAAAGCTTTGAATTTATGTCCACAATTGTCACAAATAAAAATTAATGTACCTCTAAGCATAAAAAATCATCCTATTTATTTTATTCTTTAATGATTCATAGGTTTACCTATTCTGTAATTTAATATGTAAAGCCATACGGACTTTGCTATCAATGTCATAGGTGAGGGCTTCTACCAATATCTTTAACCCATTTGTTGTAAAAACAACAAATCTCTGTATTCTTTCATAAACTATCGTTTTTAATTGTTTCATATTACAAAGGAACACAGGGAGAGAGACAAAATGTGTCTGAGATGATGATATTTTATTTTTTTAGCATATTCGACAGAATTTTTGTCCCGACTTTTTGCAATGGCTTTTTAGCATTTTTGACTACACATATAAAAACTATACCAATTGTTGTAACAATGGCTTTTCCGAAACGATCTACATTTATAGGATTCATTTTTTATCTGTATTTAAAAGTTTTAAATCTGTTGATTTACATTCAATTTTAATTCCTTGAGTCAGAATGCGATCAAGTAATTTTTCAAAATTATTATTATAATCAATAATATTTAAAATATCTGTCGTTTGGTTATTCATAAGGTAATCCATTTTTTTCTTGAATGAATCATTTATATATTCATTGCAATAGTTTGCCATTACCTTATGATTCTGTTTGATTACTTCTGTATCCCCTTTTAAAAAAAGGACAATATCAGCTAACAAAATGAGCCTGTTATATAATTGAATGTCATAGATATAATCTGTATAATATTTTGTAAATTGTTTTGATGCATTTCTGAAAAAATTAGAGGGCTTGATAGATAACTTAAAAGCTTCCCAGTCATTAGCAGGAGCTCCGTCAAGCTTTTTACTTTCTTCATTTAACTGTTGGTGAATTTGTGATAGTCCGATTTGCATATGTATGTATGCGTCTGAGGCGGCATATTTTAAATCTGCCTCAGTTTTAAAGGCGGAATATAAATCTATAAATCCTTTAAAAGCTCCAATGATATTACCTATTCTGTCATTTTTTTGCCCTTTTTTGATATCTTCTATCTTTCCTTCAAGTACATCAAGTTTATTAAAGACTGATTGTACCATTGCCATCATTGCTAAGTTGGATAAACTTTGGGTAATGGCTTGACTGTCTGACTTATGTACAATGGTAGCTTGAGAATTTATTCCTTTTTCTCCTTTGATACGTATATTGGGAGTAAAACTTCCCGGACTTTTGCTTGATTTATCAAAAGCTGCTTTACCATCTTTAAGCATTTCCCTTAACCCTTTAGGAATATCTACAACAAAATCATCGCTATTAGCAAGTTTGTTTAATGAATCCATGAAGGAAACGCCACAGCTTATGTTGTTTAAAAGATGTGTTTTCTCCTTTTCAATAATTCGATCAAGTGTTTCTGGAACAGAATACAAGGATAATATATCCTTTTTTGTATCCTTTGTTAATTCTGTTTTTGATTTGACAATTAATTCTTTATCTACCATAATTTTAAATATAAAAATTAGACATCTCCTTTACTATTTTCTTCATTTCTTCCCTCACACTCTCCGGCTTCAGTATTTCCACTTTCTCCCTATGCCACAGCAGGGGCTTGATAGAAGTTATAGCTTGGCTTCAACCAGTAGCTGAAAATGCTCCAGCCGTTTCCTTGCTCTATTTCTGTTTGGGATGAATGTATAGGTCGTGCCTTTATGTAATCCACCTGACTGCCATATACCTTTATAGTAATCAGTTCCTTTTTTGTTTCATAAAATACAGGTGTCACATTTTCTTAAAATCAAAAAATCCTCCACTTAATATATTTTCATGTCCTTTAATATCAAAACCTTGCAACTCTAAAATTTTTGTTACCCGGTTTTTACTATCAATGGAATCAAACGGTAAATGTCCGAAAGGTAAGTTTACAATGAAAGTTTGTCCTTTTTCAATTTTCATTCCACCATTTAACGGAATATTTACTTTGGGAGTTAAAATAAATGCAGACATACGGCTTGTTCTTTATGAATTGTATTCAATTTATTTAATTTTTCCATTAAGACTCTCAATCGCTTTTTTCGGTTCTTTAATCAACCAGTCCATTGTCAATAAAGCAGCTGGATAAGCCATACCACGCTCTTCCATCAATTGTCTGACAGAATAGCCATTAGTACCATAATCTATAATATCAGATTCATTCTGTACCCATTTCTCAAAATAAGTGTCCAACGGCTCATGTAACAACATCAAATCTGTCGTTACCAATCGAGCGGACTTTTCACCATATCCTCTTTCGAGTAATACATTATATATATAATCTTTTTCCATCATACTATCTGTTTTTGTTCAAACTTATCCAATACATCCATTGCAAAATTTCGGGCATCTATTTCTATGGATTGCTGCTCATATAAACGTAGCCCAAGTAAAGTGCTTGTATCACCATGATACCCCCATTTGCCACCTTCCATCGTTTCCGCCCAACTTGCAACTTCGCTATGGCGAGGATGTATTTCGCAAACATTTACATTGTAATCTTGATAAGCGTGTCTTCCTTCATGGACTAATGTATCTAACACTTCCCTGAACATATTATGGTCATAACCTGATTGTTCGATGTAAGATTTATTTATATCAATAGTTTTGGATTCAGAATTAAATCCTCCAAACAAATGTGAAGGCATTTCTTGTACTCTAATTGGGCATGGTTGCCTGTGTTCTATTTCTGCAATCTTTGCTTCCAACTGATTAAGCACATCTGCTTTTTCTGATAATTCCAGATTTTGCCAATTCCCATATTTAAGTTCTTCACATTCGGAAAACATATCGGAGATTTGTTCAATCTGTATATAATCTTGCGGTGCTTCCAACTGTTTATAGGTCTCCATTATTCCAGAAGAATATATTTCAGAGAAAATCGCTTCTCTATTAACGTTTTGAGAAGTGTCAATCTCATTAAAACGCTCCAAGATAAAACCTAATTGTTGGGATTGTGCTTCTTTTGACATACCATTCCAAACATCTGAAGGAATATTCAACTCCTTCAGATATTCAGTTTGCAACTTGTTCAGTCCTTCAGAAATCTCCATTCTTTCCGAGCTGGATATTTCTCTTGTTTCACTAAATTCTTCTATCATGTCCTTACTTGACTTTTTTGACTTTAATCCAATGTTCATCAGGTGATAAAGATGTAGAAACAATACATTGTCCTACCATTAACTTGGGAATAATCATGCGTTGTTCTTTATTGATACCCATAGATTCCCCAATAGCCTTACAGTCATCCTCTGCAACCAAGCGATGTGTTATTTTTATATTGGTATTCTTTATGGCATCAGGAATCAAACGTGTAGGAACTTGATCAACCAACAACAGTCCTTCTCCATAAGCCCTGATTTCGGATAACATATTGCTGAACATCATGGCTGACTTATATTGCGGTAATTCCGGGTTTTCACATTTCATCATAACACGATGGGCTTCTTCCACTACCGTCAGATGTTTACAACCATTATCATTAAAATCAACCAGTCCTATCTCTGCTTTCGCCGTACAATATTCATAAAGGAATTGCAGTATCAACGCCATAAAGAAAGACTTGTCCACATCATCCCCTACATAAGAAAGGTTAATGATACAAGGCTTTTCAAATAACTCATGCCAAGACGTGGAGTGAATTGTATTCAACATTTCACCTTTCCAACCACGTTTCAAGCTGTCTATACGAGTATTCAGGCAGGCTTTCATATTCCGTTCCACCCGCTCCTCGTATTGGCGGTTTCCTATTACTGAATCTACAGCCAAACTCATACTATTCAATGTAGGAGGAAGTGTTTGGTTATAAATCGGAGTTTCATTAAGCCAATCCGTAGTCTTATTCTGATACACAGTGTATATCAAATCTTCCATCAATACAGGTAGTATATCATACATAGGAAATGCCGCAGCAAATGTTGATTTTAACCTGTCTATATGCGTCAGGACATTAGGCTCTTGTTCCTTATTCAGCCAAACTATTTCAAAAGGATTAATTTTTAATTGTTTTAGTAGTATATCTTCTCGGCTTCTCTTATCTTTATAAGACTTACATCCGGGGATAAAAATAGAAATAGGATTATCAGGATGTTGTTTATTATATTCAATAGCCCAATCCACATACTCGGTTTTTGCAGGCTCTATAACTAAAAAAGGAACATTGTCAGACAGGTTGTTCAATATGGCTTGCACAGTATTTGTTTTTCCAGTCCCATTAATGCCTGATAGCAAGATGTGTTTGGAGAGAAGATTTATTGGCAATTTATAAGGTATTTCAGTTTCAGAACCCCCATACAACAATTTTCCAAAATCAATTGTTCTTTCATCTGGATTGATTTCAGGCTGATTCAAACTAAATTCCGGTGAGCTGTCTATCACGCTAATACCTGGAACAGAGCGAAGTGGAAAATTTATTAAATAAGAAAGTTCTTTTGTTGTAAGCACAGTCTTTAATTCCTTATAGTGTTCACCTAAAGGATGGTCGAAACGTTTCCCTTTTCGGGTATTAATCATCAAAGTAGGTGCATTTAAATGGGCTAAACTCATTTCACGTAAAGTCTTTCCATTATTTCTGTCTTCTTCATCCAAAATACCGGAAATGTCGTGTACACGAATTGGTTCAAAAATAGATTCCTGTCCGCTTAATATTGAACGTAATTGTAAAGCAGCCCCTTGAATATCCGATCTCTTTTCTGCCATAAGATACGTTCCGACTTTCCACAAACCGATAGCTTTTCCTGTTTCCAATCGCTTAGAATGATAGAACAAATGTTCTGATACAGCCTCAATGTGCTTGTTTACAATATTTCTACTTAAACTTTGAGATTGACTTTCATTCGTTCCGTAAGTATCTGTAGTTCCTTTTGTAGTTGATTCAGAAGTGCTTGTTGTCCTTGTGGGTGTTGTACCTGTTAATATATTGCCTATTCCTGCTAAACCTACAGTTGCTCCCAACATATTGGCAGCTGTAGGCAGCAATGCTCCAGTTGCGTCAGACAATCCGTCTAATAAAGAACCTGCTGCCGGAAATACGGATGCAGCCAACCCCAGCCCGGTTGCTTTCAAAGCTAATTTCCCGAGTTTAGAGAAATCTTTTTTCTGAACATTCTCACTTGTTCCTTTTGTGAAACTGTCAGAAACAGCATGAGATGTAGATGTTCCACGGGATAAACTTTCTGTTACATTCATAGACTTCAAAGATTCTGCCTGACCGTTCATTTCTCTGCATTGGTAAAGCATAAAGTCCGCATCATTAGGTTCAATAGGGTCTGCCACTACTAAATAGGCGTAATGCTTACTTTTACTCATTCCTGCCATAAGTTTGTCTATTGTTGCAGGATACAAGTTTTTATACTGCCCTTCCATAGAGGGTATTCCTGTCAGCGCATAGATATTTTCAAATACTTCGTCTGTTATTTCTTTCTTAAACTGTGCCAAATCCGTATCTGTTTCCGAAACTATTGAAGTCTGCAATCCCGGCCATGCGCCTTTTATAAACTCATTCAGATATTTCACCATGCTTTTAGAGCGTATGTTTTCTCCCAAAGCACGTAAACCTAAGTACAATTTGTTTTCGGTTCCATTGCCTACAATCAAAAACAACAATTGCGTTTCTTTAGGTAAAAAGCAGGAATACAGAATCTTTTGTATGGCAGTAAAACAACTTTCGGCAGACTCTTCCAATGGTTTGCCAATCTGTCGAATTTCAATCCATGCAGCTTCTTCTTTCAATGTATTGGGTATAGCTTCCAATGAAAATATATCGTTCTGACTTTTGTCTCCTATTTTTTCCAAATATTTACGCTCCGTACAGAATGATAAAGACTGAGACAGAGCAGTAGCGGCTAAAACCTTAGCCGCTGGTTCTAATGTTTGTAATTGATTCTCCATACTTCTTAGTCAATTAAAATTCGTGCATTCTTCAAACTTTCCTTATAACTTTGTAATAGTTGATAGGTTGTTTGATTGATGGATTGTTTAATCTCTTTATTTCTTGAAATAGATTTATATACGGAATTTCTAATATCTTCTTGTATATCATCCCACTTTTCACTGATTGAATCAAACACTTTTTGCCTGTCGTCTTTATTCAATTCTTTCAACATGGCATCCCGTTTTTTCTCTGCCTCAGATTTGCCAAAGAACATTTGTCCAAGGAATGCAGCTCCACCAACAATCCATGCCAACGGACCACCCAGTAATAAAGCAATAGCACCACCAATGGATGCACCAGCGATGGCACCGGCCCAATTAGCACTTTCTGCAACCATTTTATCAGAAATGGATTTTATCACATTATTCAAATTAATATTACCAGTATTCAACGTATTTATATTCAATTCCGGCTTAGGGATATTTATTCCTTGGTTCGAATAATGAGAGATGATATTTTTTACCTTTTGCTGGATATCTCCTGTGTTTTCTGATATGGCTTCTTGCATAAAGGATGCTATATTGGGAACTATTTCTTCTATTCCTTCCTGAACATTATTGGTTATAGCAGTTTGTAAATCATCCAAAGAATAATCTTCCTCAGCATCTCTGAATGCAGTTGCAGTAGCACCGACTTCATCAGTGATACGATCCCAAAGTGCATATCCGAATTTTTCTATGAAAGAGTCATAAATTATATCACTCTTTTGCAGTTGGTTTATAGCTTCTTCCAAACCTTCATCCATGCCTTCTGTCCGCAAGTCCATACGAGCAACTTCTGCCACACCTTGCGAAATAGTTAAAGAAGGGTCTTGATCTCTGTATATTTGTGATTCAGGAATATTCCAACATTTACTTACAAGTGGCTTTATAAAATCCATTCGTGAAGCCCCACCAGTCAAAAACACCCCATAAATAGGAGCGTTATTAATATGACTGGATACAAAATCTCGTGCGGAGTTTTCTATTTCCTTAATATATCCAACCTGTTCAAGCAGAGAATTGAGTTCCCCTGGTTGATATACCATTTTGAAGCGATCGTCCTCAAAATCTTCATCATCAATAAAATCTTCAAAATTAATTGTTTTCTTGACTCTTAATGATGAATCGAAATAAACTTGTTCTTTTACTTTTCGTGCTTCAAAAAGAAGATATGGCATCAATCGTGGATATTTTTCCTCAAAACGATGAATTGATTCATCGTTTTCTTCACATTGTTTGAAAATTGTTTTTTCTATAAATGAAGCCCCACAATCGTATCCATGATCAATGAGTTTTCTATTTGAACTCATATAAGTAAAATCCACCGTACTTGACCCCATATCAAATACGACAGCACCTTTTTCTATATACTTCCCAATTCCGGAAGTAACATCATGTTGAGCACGGACAAAAGCAGCTCTGGATTCCTTTGTCAATCCAGAAATAGGCAGACCTGCTTGTTTTGCCATTTGCAAATACAAATCTTGTGTTTGTTTGTCCCAACCGGACGGAGTGGCAATATAAACCAAGTGATTGCTATCTGTCAGCATTGCAGAATTATTCTCCCGAATACGTCGATATACCTCTTGCATATAGCGTATCATAAGTTTTTCTGCTTCTCCGTTCATATCTTTTGGAGCTTTTTTAAAGCAAACATGAACATCAGCCTGTTTCAATATTTCTGGATTAAAAGCAGAATCTCCTATGTAGGCTGTCCCATTATCCAAAATAGTAATTGCAGATGGAATAACTTTTTTATTACCACCCATTTCAAGGTCTTTTGCCGGGTCTAATTGCTCGGCAGGAACATCCCACTGCAAAGGACAAATAGCAGCAGATGTTTCGCCGTGTCCTAAATCAATGCCTATAACATATTCATATTTTCGGTTTTCCATATTCACTGTTTGCCTATTATTGTGTTGTACAGATTCTGTATGAGAATAACTGTCATCTTTCTTGGTATTAGTTTGAGGCTGTAAATAGCTTATAGCATCAGCAGGTAAATTCCGTTCTATATAATCTGCAACTTGTCTTACAGTCATTGAAGAGTCGAATTTAATTCGAGACAAACCTGCATTAGAATGAAAAAAAGAGTAAATGCTTTGTTGTAGTTTGTCTTGATCTAATTCCACATAGCCTACACTACAACCTTCATTCAAATTTGAATTTGATGAGCATTCTGATATAATCTGTAAAATATGTTTCCTTAACCGACGTGATTCAAAACTCATATTTGTATCTCCTATACTTTAGTTCTGATTTATTTTTTTTCGGTAAAAACTCGTCCTTTCAATACTGCATAACTATCTTTCGTTATAGCAGGAAACACTTGTGTCGGTATTGTTACATTGTGACTTTCAATTATATCAAACCAACTCTTGTTTTCTTCCGTATAATCTACTACAGAAAGATTATAGTTATCTAAAATATCTGCCATATCCTCAATACGTTCTTGAACTTTCTGCATGAATTTTTCATCTTCACTATGAGCACGTTTATATCCTATCAAAGATTGTATGCTTTCCAACAAGAAACGATATTCTTTTTCCAATGTCGGCTTCTCTTGGCTTTCATATTTATGTACCACACGATTAATTTGCGCCCTAAACGTATCAATCAAAGAATCAACACTCTCACAAATATTTCTTACGATTGATAAAAACAAATCCACATTCAATTGAGATTGAATTAATTTAGGTTTTTCAATTGTTGAAGTCATTTTGGGTGAAGAAGGGCGAGAAAGAGTAGAAGCATAATATAATACAACAGCCGTTCCGGCAACTGCTCCAAAAACAGACGCCCATGTACCCATTAATGCACCACCTAAACCACTACCGACAGCAGTACCGACTAAAGCCAAAGGGTATTGTTCTTTCTTTAGCCCTGATGTTATTTGAGGTTGAGGTTTGCTCTGAGGTTGTTGGAAAGAAATATTAGGTGTTACTTCTTTAGTTATAGACTGTTGGGCATTCAATAAAGAAAGTGCAGCTTGTAAGATATAATCTTCGGACTGAGTAAGACTTTGCCGGAAATCACTTTCATTATCAAACATTTCATTTAGATAATCATTAATGATAGTCTGAATCTTAGAAGAATCAGAGGGCAGTTTTAATCCTTGTAATCTTTCCTTTAATACCGATTGATTACTCTCAAAAATAGAAGTTAGAGATTGTAAAGCCATAGTACGTTCTATACGCTTATAAGTCCTCCGAAGTCAGCTTTTAGATTTGGTTAAAAAGAAAGGCGTGAGGACTTGCCCTGCTATTCATCGCAACTAGGCATCGCCAAACGCCATACAGAAATGAATATGAAGAAACAATACTCCCACGCCTGTATGCTATGTAAGTTGATACAACATTGGCTGTAACAAAAACATATACAAACAGAAAATGAGCGTCATATTGTTCTTTATCCTTCTGCTTTGAATTTTGGCGATTTCAGTTGCAGGATAAAGCAAAAAACGCTTTCTATGTTTAGTCCGACCATTTTTCCGATCGAACAATGCAAATATACGTTTTTTGTCCAATATGACGCTCTGATAATGAGTATTATTTCTTCAAATATAAGGAAAACAATACTTTCAGAGACGGTAAAATTAGGAAAATATCATTGAACGGCGGGCTTTGAAATGAAATCAAATGTAATATTCCGTTCATTTTTACATCACAATCATCTATGAGTTAACCGAAGGCTGGTTTTATAAGAACTATACTAAGGTTATTAATCCACTCAAGCGGCGTGAGCCTACAACTAACGAAAGAATACAATGAAACTTTTCTTATGCAACTTTTTTTGTCAGAATCGGTACTATTACTTAAAAAGAATAGATTGCATAAGGAAAAATATTGTTGCGTTCCGTTTACTCACATACCTTCCTAATGAACAAATAGAAATATTGCAGAAAAAGAAAAATAAGAGAAGCCAAGCATTACCTTAACCTCTCTTTTTCTTTATTTGTCTATTCCACTACCATAAACTCGTGAAAAGAGTACCAAACATCATCATCTTCTTGTTCGTCCATATATTCTTCCAATGCAGTTTCAATTACATTCTTATCCGGCTCTACCATCTTGCCTACTATCTCAGAAACACATTGAGCCGCTTCTTCGATAGTTGTAAAATACTCCGAATCATCATTGCCCGAATCCAAGTAGTAACGTTCCGGGAAATATTCGCCACCTGCATCATTCGTGGAATATACACAACATCCCGATTCTTCCTCTTGAAAATATACTTTAATGGATGGGAATTTTTCTTCGATAATATTTCGTACTCCTTCCTGCTCACACCAAGCTGTAGATTGACAGATAGTGAGAATATTATTATTCAATTCATAATAAGTGATTTCGCCACGACATCTATACTTTTCCCAGTTACCTCCTAATTTTGTGACTAAATTTCCCAGCCACCACTTGCCAAAGCCATTTTTCTCAATGCTGGTCTTACGTCTATCAATATACTTCAAGATCTTATACAACGACTTTACTTCCTTCAAGTCACCGACACATTTATAAGTACAATCGCACCAGTTAGGCATAATCCTCTACCTCCCTTCCGTTTTCGTATCTGCAAATATTCAATTCCTCAGTTGTCATCCATTGGCAGTTACTGAGCCTGAATCCGTACTTTTCTTCGATAGTTGAAAGGAAAGATTCAAAGTCCTCATATTCCTCCGATTCTCTTAATTCTTCATCCGTCAGCTTTATGATATTCAAGCAGCCCACACAAAAGTCTAAAATTAAAACATACCTTGGTTCCATAATTTCAATCTCATTTTAAGTTATACCTTTTGATTAATTTATATACAGTCGATTTTGAGAAGTTACATCCCTGAGAAGTAACGAAACCTTCCCTGTTCAAAGTGTCCGCCATGCTTTTCAGGGTGTATTCTTCCTTGATTAATGTCCGAAGCATCGCAACGGCTCTTTTGTTATTAGGGTTGTTGTCGGCTTTCTCCTTACAACTTCTGATACTGTTCCGGATGGCTTGTTTATGCTTATCCATCAAGTGCTCAGGATTACCCAATTTAAAACCTCTTGCTTTCTTGGCTTGTAATGCAGATTTGGTTCTTACCGCTATCAGTTCCGCTTCGTATTGGGATATTGCGGATAAGATATGAAGTACCATTTTATTTGCTTGTGGGAAATCACAAAAGACAATCTCCACATCACTCTCTAAAAGGTTTGACAGGAAGGAAACATTTCTCGCCAGCCTGTCCAGCTTGGCTACGATAAGTGTCGCGCCTTCTTTTCTGCAAAGGCTCAACGCTTCTTTCAGTTTGGGTCTCTCTTTTTTACGGCCGGATTCTATTTCTATATATTCAGCAACTGGAACTTTGTCTTGAAGGTGTTTATGTATTATCTCCCTCTGTGCCTCAAGTCCCAGTCCTGAATATCCTTGTTTTTGTGTACTTACCCGTAGATAAGCCACATATTGGGTTTCATTCTTCATTGTTATTCGTTTTTTAACAATAGTTCCACTGCTTAGATGGACGTCTAATCTTTGGAACCATGTCGGTTGGGCATAAAAAAGGGGGAATACATGAGTTTCTATAATCTGAATTCTCACATATTCCCCGATAACATAAATTATCGTCTGCCTTATACGGCTACCTTATATATAACTCCGTATTTGGAGCAGATAAAATCATAGGAGGCTAAACCATAACTGACGGTATCATTTATTACAGCCACTATCTTATCAAGCGGCACACAATCATAGGTGATTTCTGTTTCCTCATTTTCTGGTTTAACTGTTATCTGATAAAGGTTCAGTTCTGCTAAGTAACGAACCTCAATCCAACACTCGGTTTTGAAAAGGTAAAACTCAGTACCTTTATCTGTCACCTTTATGTCATTAAAGTCCAATCCCCAACCAAAGGGGAGAAAGGATTTTTGCAAAGCATCATGCCAGATTACTTTTGCTATTTTCTCGTTTTCGTTCATAAGTCAAAGTCCTAAGATGTAGTTCATAACTTTGGCATTGTAGTCCTCAACCAAATAGTTCTCCACATTTTGGTCAATCACTTCAGCCAGATTATCTAAATACACATCATCAATTCGTTTCACCTCATTCCCTTCTTCATCATAGAGAGAAACTTGAAATAGATCCACTCCTTCAATATATGTAACTCTGACATTCCCTATATGAAGGAAACCCTGTATATGGAACTCTAAAGCATCGTCACTACAAACAAAGCTGTCCGTATCGACTCCCCAGCTCATAGAAAGGGAAGGGTTAGCGGCAATGATACTCCAAATGTATCTCGCCATTTCTGTTGTTATCTTCATTTTTTTGCTGTTTTATTATCAATCCATCTTTTTGCTGCATCCAAAGACTGAAAATGTTTGGTTTCTACTTCGTCATCGTCATTGAGTGCAAAGGCTTGAAAATCTGCTGTAGAAAACTGAATAATCAAGTTTTCATTATAAACCAGTTCTTCAGCCATAGTATTCTTTCATATAACAGGTTTCACACAAAGAACCATAGTCGTTTACATCACTACGGCTCATAGGTTTACCACAATAATCGCAATGTCTTACCACTTCTTCGTGCATATATCTTGCGACTTCCATTAACGGTGTTCCGGAATAGGAAACCGTTATCTTACTTTTCTTAGTTATCTTCTTCTTTGCCATTGTCATTCAGTTTATCGTTATACTTGTTTTTTATGTAGGCGGTCAGAATAGCTTTGATAACCTTAGCTCTGTCTGCCCGGTCGTAATTGGCTGGAACATCATGCTCATAACCATTTCTAAAAGACTCGTGTAGCTTTCCCAGACATTGATTTTCAGATCTGTTATCCAAGAAATACTTTAGCTTATAATCCGTATAGGTGTCTGTATCGTCTCCTTGGATGTAAACTGAGAGATATATTTCATCCTTTTCGCTATTCCAGATTGAAGTTACATTGCTGTTCCAGTTGTTGCCGGTATCAGAAAGGAATAGCGTTTTGAACTTATTTCTCGCTTTTCCTGAATCTCCTTTTCCAGCCTCCTTGATTATTCTGAGGATGGTAGTGTAGGAGATTGAGAGTAATTCGCTTTCACTGAGAGAGTTTATAATCTCCAGTTTCTTCTTGGGAGCGTATCTTTTGAATAGCTCCACGTTGATATTTGTTGCCATATTGCTTATTGCTTTTGTTCGTTAATGACTGTGAATTTCTGACGCAACCCTTCAATTACGTCTGCAAACTCTGTAAACTCTTCGTAATTCATTTTGGCTCCGTAAGATTTGATTTCGATAGAGCCACCATTAGCTGTGTTAAGTGTAAGAGTAATATCATTTTCTCCCTTAACTATTTGACTGATTGCTATTTCGTATTTCATCGTTTTAAGTTTTATATAAAAAGAAAGCGGGGAGAACTTCATTATTTCAGAAATCCTCCCCGCTGTTGAAAGTGGGTCTGTCGCTTTTATACCGCTATCATAAGACTTCCTGCGACATTGGAAGTCTTTTCGTAAAGAGAGTAATCAATCTCAGGGTGTTCAGCTTTCAGTTTGCTGGTATTGAGAGAGATTCGTGTACTTGGCATTTTTCTGGTAAGACGCATCGTTTCGGTAGTCCAGGTCTTTACTCCTGAACTTTCCATATCGGAGAGAATCTTGGCTTTGATTTCTGCCAGTCTTTCCTCCGCATCATTCTTGGTTTGGATGAGGGATCTGATTTCATCTTCCATAAACTTATACTCTTCTGGAATGCTAAAAGGGTTATTGAAATTTTCTTCTTTAAGATCTGCTTCTAACAATTCCTTGCAGATTTCGGAAGGTATTCTGTTTACGAAGATAACTTCATTGATATGGTCAACAGTTCCATCCTTCTTAATCTTGTTACGAAGATGGATGATGAAAAGCTTGTCAATCTTAGCCTTCTTGTTCTGTAATTCAAAGAAGTAAGCATAAAGACTGAGTTGCCATCTTGCTTTTTCGAGTTTCTCTGAGGTCATTACGCCATAGGTCTTAATATCGCCTATACTGAAAGTGTCATCAGAAACTCTATATACCTTATCAATCATGGAAGCCCAGTTCTTGTTGTCTGAAACAATATATTCAGAGGCTTCATGAACCAGTCCGTGTTCTTTACAGATTTCAATATAATCCGCTACTTCCACGGTTCCATCATTGTTCCAGTTCTTGTCGAAATCTTCAATGGAAGCGTGTACGTTTGTTCCGTAGGTAGCTGCTGCATTGAGAACAGCTTCGTCCACGTTATCATACTCGTCAGGAAATAATTGTCTTTGAATCATTCCTGTTATACCGCTCAGCTGTTTGTCACCAAGCCAGTATTCGTGAGGTTCTTCTAAAAAGATTACCTCACTGTTTTTCAGTTCAATTCTTTTTGTTGCCATAATCATGCTACTTGGTTAAGTTGTAACTTACGCTCCGTAAAGAGAGCCTTGATTTCACTGTTAGAATCCACTTCGTTCTTATGTTGCTGATACAATCCCATAAGTGCCTGCTGATTAATACAAGCGTTTAGGGCTGCTTTTATCCCAGCGTACTTCTCCAATGGTTGCTGTGTCGTTTTGGTTTTACGGGTTGTTGTTTTCTTTGATGCTGTTTCTGCATTTTGGCCGGCATCCGAACTTTCATTCTCCGGCACATCTTCTCCGGCATAGATATACAATCCCAGCCCGAACATGGCGAGGTTCTTTACAAGGCATCGCATCAGGGTCTTGTTGATGTCGAACATAGTGGCAGCTTCTACTTTCTTTTCGACATACTGCTTCTTGAACTTGTCATATACATTATAAGTATAGGGTTCAAACTTCATGGCTTTATTGGCACCATTCATTACAGGTAGCCACATTTCATGGGCGATTCCATCTACGGTTACTTCTGTATATACGACAATCCCCACAAACGGATCCGCAAAATAAGGAAGTCCTGTTGATGGATGTTTGACAATCTTATACGTTGCACTAGGGTAGCATCGCTTAAACTCTGCCCAAGCGTTTGCCCAGCTTAAATAAGTCAGGTCGTTGTACTTCTCAACTTTGTCGCTGAGGTCTAATGAATAAAGCGCATCAAACATGACGGCTCTTCTTTCGTCATCCGTAGCATTTGCCGGGATGACAGGTTTTTGGAATTTACACATAATGATAAAAAATTAGTGGTTGATAATCCGATAAAATAAAAAAAGGGAGATACACAGAATCTTGGTTTGATGAATAAACTTTGATAATGTGTACCTCCCCTTTTAAAAAGTAGGGTTAGTTGTCAGTTGAGAAACCATGAATAGCCTTCGGTATCGTTACCTTCTATGGCTCTTTGGATTCCCAAAGCAAAATCGGTGCAGTTTTGGTTGCGTTCAAGCCAACGGTCAATGTAAGCTGATTTGGCCGCTTCGTTGGCGAGTTGTAACAGGTTCCAACAGGTTATGTTCTCGTTTTCCTTCTTCCCGAAATTAGGATTGGAAACATATCCTTTCACCATCGCATTTACGGCTTGGTCACCCATTTCCAGCGATGGCAGGTTTCGTTGTTCGTTTACAGGTAGAAACTGATATAATCTTAATCTGCCTATGATTTTACAGAACAATTCTTCGGAGATTGCTGTTGATTGCAAATTCTCCAGAAGATTGAGTGTTTCTTCTTTATGAGGATTGAAACCGCTGAACAGTTCCAGAGCCTTCTGCGTGATGTCCGCTTCAGTCATACATTCTATCGTTCCTGAAAATCCATCGCACGTCAGGCAGAGATTTGAACACACTTTTACTTTCCAACCAACAAAGATTTTAAACTTCATTGCGGTCTGCCCTCTGTATAGCTTGTCTTCACTGTAACTTCTGACACCTCCGACAGTCAGATTAACATTCTGTCCGTTGATGGTCTGAACCAGTCCTTTTATATGTGTCACCCATGCAAGACGCTGATAGAATATGGTTTTCTCATCTTCTCTTAGTTCGCTTGCTTTCTTGTGCTGAGCTGATGGAACCCTCCCGATAATGGGGTGTGATACCCTGCATTCAACAGGTGTCATTTCTCCGAATATCTGTCCTGCCGCTTCTGTTACAGCACCGATGAAATTCTGGTGCGATATGGTCAGGCTGTTGTCGCAGAACGTTGGAATTACGTTCTTCTCTGTAAGTTCTTCCAATGTGATACCGGAAGTGTTGCTCTCGATGAAGTTAGGATGAAACTTCTGATTTTCTTCTGATACTGTTGCTGTATCTTCAATACCTGTAATCACTGCTGCCTGTTCTTTGATAGAATCGGCTGCTTGTCTTTTTGTTGTTCTCATTTTACTGTTATTTTTTAGTTGGTTGATAAAATCTGATAAAAACAAAAAGCCAAGAGGTCATTTCTTTGCTTTTACAAATATTCCTCTTAGCTTCTTTATGCCTTTAAGTATCGAAGTTGCTACCTCCAATACCGTTATTATTATGTCCTGTGTCTTGTCATAATCCATTCACGGACATTTTATCAGTTTTCAGTAACTGCATTATCTACAGCCACTTTACTTGCAGCGGATTTTTTCTTGGATCTGCTGCCATACTTCTCAACAAGTTCAATTACTACCGAACCTGCAACAATAATCTCAGCTACATACGCTGCGATTTTAATTCCTTTCATTAAATTTCCCATTTCTCTTAAATTTTAGTTTGTTAATAATATTGTTTTCTATTCTCTTATATACATTTTTCATATATAAGGCTTTGAGGGGAAATCAAGGAAATGGGGAGAAAAAATAAACCAATCTTTCGACTGGTTGTGATAGTTGAACCGTTGTAAATAGCTCCTCGCATTTACTTGGCCTATCATGCGGCATACATTCTTTCGTGGGGAACTATGTCTTGTCCATATACTAAAATTGCTACGCATCATCGAATCTCCATCTTATCCATCGTCTGAAAATAAGTGTGACCCGGTAAATTATTTTTTATATATGCTTGAAGCTACGCACCTTATCTTAATGGTGCATGAATAATGCTTCAAGTTATTTTCTCATATATAAGAGTTTGAGGTGATTTAAAGAGGAAATAAAAGCAATAATCCCTATTACTCAATAAAATTAGAGCATAGGGATTATTATGTTATAAAGGGATATACTTTAGTAATCAGAATCTCCTGTAAACGTATCCATAAGTTTATCCATCTGCTCGCCTATGCACTTGTCTATTAGCTTTGCATAGTGGGCAGTCATTCGTGTATTGGTATGTCCCAACATCTTAGAAACGACTTCCAGAGATATGTTATTGGCTAAAGTAACGGTACTTGCAAATGTATGCCTACTTGTGTGGAAGCAAATTCGTTTATTAATTCCACAAAGTATAGCTATATCCTTTAGATATTTGTTGATGTCCGCAGGGTCTTGAATAGGGAGTAGTTTCTTTCCACCCTTGTACTTATCCAATATCAGTTTGGCAATAGGGAGTAGGGGAATGCGTGATAGAACTCCTGTCTTAACTCTACGCTTCTTAATCCATATTCTGCCTGCACTGTCCTTCTCAAAGTGTTCTGGTGTCAAGGTCTTAATGTCAATGTAACTAAGCCCAGTGAAGCACCCAAAGAGGAACATATCTTTAGCTCTCTCCAATCGTGGCAGGGGAGTATCAAAGTTGATTATCTTCCTCAATTCTTCTTCGTCCAAGAAATCAACTTCCACAGGTTCACGTTCTACTTTATAAGTAGTGAATGGGTTGAAACTAATGTAAGCATTGGCTACGGATAGGTTGATAATTTTCTTCAATAGTTTTAAATGCTTGGTGCATGAGTTTTGTGCCATACCTTTATCAATTTTTAAGAACGAATGAAACGACTGAATGAAATTAATGTTCAGTTCACGTAAATATAAATCGTCACGTTTGTATTTCTGTTGAACAAACTCCCTTAATAATCTGATGGTATAGACAGATACCCAAAGAGTGGCTTTAGAAACTCCATTGCCAACAAGTTTTTCTTGTTCTTTGTTGTGTTCTTCAAAGACTTCAAATAGGCTTTTCTCTTTTAGAGATTCTACTTTATCAAAATAAGCGTCACGTAATAGTTCCGCTGTGATTACAAAACCTCTATCTAACAATTCTGCTTCTTTTTGATAGAGTTTGGCTCTGATAGCCTTTAGATAGTTGTTTAGACTTTGGGCTTCTTTATCCTTGCCTTTTACTTGTTGTTTGGTTTTATCCCAATTACAGGATTTTACTTTTTTACCTGTAGAAAAAGCACATCTTTCTCCATTAACTGTGAGTACTACCTCTATTGAAGCTGTACCATCTTTCCTAACTCTGCTATCTCTTATGAAGAATAAGATAGCAAATGAACTTCTTACCATAGTTTAATCATTTAAAATTAGACATTGGGAAGTCCTTTAAAATGTGATATATCTTTCTGTATATTAGATAGATGAATTGATTTTTGTGTGCAGTTTTGAAAAAACATCAAATTGCACACAGATTGCACACAAAATAGCCTCAATTTAGCTCCAAATTAAGGATAATCAGCCACGTTTACCCTTAGAGATTCAAGCTCCATTTAAGCTATA